>Ga0209488_10000810_pt1 | contig 26603 bp, 27 predicted proteins | sample Rivendell_Oct201_8_FD_188349 | JGI IMG/M metagenome (GOLD analysis project Ga0209488, IMG submission 188349) | Vadose zone soil microbial communities from the Eel River Critical Zone Observatory, Northern California, USA -... | ecosystem: Environmental > Terrestrial > Soil > Vadose zone >...
GCGACTCCGGCAGCCAGCCCCATTTTTAGGCTATGCCCGTAGCCAAAATCCATTCGAAACAAGCCAAGTTTACCCGGCCATCGCTATTCGCCGTAAGAAGCCCAACCAATGGTTCAAGCGTGGTACCATGTTCCGTTGCGCTCTGGACGTTATGAGGGGCGCTGAAGGCCCCTTGACGGCACGGGACATTACGGAACGGATGCTCAAAGCCAAGGGGATTACCGACGCCAAGCCAAAGGCGTTTCGCGACCTGATCGCGGGCGTAACCGTTTCGTTGAGGCACAAGCAAGGTAAGACGGTCGAATCTGTTAGGGAAGGTGCGCCGCTGCGCTGGCGGGTTCTTTCTTAAATTTGGCTTGGCATGGCCTCAAATTTGCCGGAACCAAACTGGCACTACGGCGTTGTGGGTGAGTTGTGGGGTAATGTATATGAGTGATCCTGAACGATATCGACATCATGCCGTCGCGTGCCTGCAACTGGCCGCCCGGACCAGCGATCATATGCAAAAAGCCCATCTTATCGAGATGGCCCGCGTTTGGCACAATCTTATTGATCAAGCGGAACGAAACAGCAAAACCGACCTCGTTTATGAGACGCCACCAAAAGCAGAGGCCCAGCCCCAACAACAGCAGCAAGCGCAGCCCAAGCGGAATGGCGGAAACCGGCCTTAGCTCTTCAAGTGCCGTTGCCAGTACCCGCTGAAATCGACGCTCGGCTTATTGCCCAAGGCAAGCATCGCCACGCGGTTCACCTGAGCGCCATTCGATTCGCGCCGGCTATCTTCACGCCATGATGCCTCTTGCGCATACCGGATCAAATAGGGGCCGGCAATGTGGTGGTGGTGGCCAATCTCGGCACGGCGCATACGGCTGAAAAACTCTTCCGCGCTATTGGTGCAAGTGCCGTCCAGCGAATAAGCCTCTTCGTGGTTGATCCGCTTCATTTCATATCGGCCATGCAGTGCATCCCAGGATGAAGCTTCGTCTGCGTTGATCGTGGTACCCTTGGCGACTCGGTGCTGAATAAATGAAATGGCTTGAGCCAGGCATCGATCGATGTCGCAGAGACATCTGCTAAAGCGGCAGTCGCTGCCGCAAGCGCTTCGGCTCAGCTAACAAGCTTACCTAGGAACTCCTCATTGCAGAACAGCGCCCATGGCTGCGATGGTCGATTCCGCATGTTGCTATGATCGAAAAGCATGGAATCAATCTTCATCTTACTATAACCGGCATTCTTGAAAATATCGGCAAAACGCCCGCCCTCAACGTGTCATATTTTGGGAAACTGTATGTACAGAAGCCGGGCGAAGCCCTTCTCTCCGAAGGATGCCGGTACTATTCCGAGCATTTCTCCGAAGTAATGGCCGACCGTATTGCGTTGGCAAATATTTTTTGCCGGTGACAAAGACCCGATGAAGTTTGGCGTCACTTTGAGATGTACTGAAATCCCAATCGACGGCGTCTTTTTTATGGGTTTTGCATTCCACGCCACGTATCAGATTGCGGCCGGCCGAATAGCGGAGATTGGTGCGGTTTATATGGTCAGACCAGCACTCGATATCAATTCTGGCGGCGGATTTATTGCCAAAGACTTCGAGCGGCCACAAGTTGCGAATGGGATTTAAGAAAGTATCCCGACTCCAACCAGCACAAAAAGGGTGCCTATGCCTACGGTAGCAACACTAAATGATGAGACGCAGCGAAGAATGCCTTTAAAGCCCGGGCCGGCACGCGCGCCACGTGCTCGGTTCGAGTCGATCTTTGTTAGGACTTCAAAAAATGCCATTATAATTCCAACCGCAATCATCAAGCAGCCTATCACGACGATAACGTAGCCTATGGGTCTCATGGATGTACTCCTTATCCAACATCACGATGAGACACGTGGTGGTCGACTGCCATCAGACTGCCATGCGATCAGTATTCAGTTCATCATGAAACGAATTGGCACGGTCAGCTCGATCCCCGCCATTTCGGACGGCGGCGCCGGGAAGGGTTGCACGCGGCTGACAAGTTCGAGCGTCGCCTGATCGAGAGCGGAAGAACCGGAACTGCGGACGATGCGGCTCGACACGACCCGTCCCTCCCGATCCAGACTGAAGGAAATCTCGGTGATCCCACGTTCGCCGCGTTGTCGCGCTGCCGCGGGATAGCGTTTATTGCGCTCGAGCAGATTGACGACCTGACGTTTCCAGGCCGGAACAGCGTTCGATTTGCTGGTGCTGAGTCTGCCCTGCGATGGCGCTGCAGCAACTGGCGCCTCGCCGACTTTCGGCACCTGGATGGCGGGGGGCGGCGGCGGCGGCTCCTCCCTGGGAGTCGGCTCTGTTTCCGGCATAGGCTGGGGGATAACGATCTCGGGCGTCACGTCTGGGATGTTGTCAGGCTTCAGCTCGGGCTCCTCGACCTTCTCCACAGGCTTTTCAGGCGGGACCTCTTCGCGCTCGGGTTCAGGCTGGACATCGGATGGCATGTTGGTCGGTGCAACCGGCATCGGCGCCAGTTCAATGACCAATGCGGAGGCAGGATCGTCAGGCTCGTCGAATTCATGAAAATGAATCAACACCGTCGCCATAGCGGCGTACGCAATCAGGATGATCACGGCGCTGGATAACCATCGCAGCAGCTCGCTTCGGGTCTCCGCAATGGCACTGAACGCCGCATCGGTTCCAATGGTTGCGAGATTCATCCAGGGGAATCCTCCAGGATGACCGTCATCTTGATCGAGACTCATACGCATGACACTACTCACAACTTCATTCCGCTGCTTGGATCGGTGCTTGTGTGCGCCGCAGCGGTGGCGCCCTTCGATCCAGATCGCGGCCGGCAAGATTGAGAACCTCGGCCGACGCATCAGCGACCAGCGCGCGATAGGTCGCGATCTGGCGCGAAAACACATTGTAGATGACGACCGCCGGGATGGCGGCAGCGAGACCAAATGCCGTCGCAAGCAGGGCCTCGGCGATGCCGGGTGCGACCACGGCGAGATTGGTGGTCTGCGACTGCGAGATGCCGATGAAACTGTTCATGATGCCCCAGACCGTGCCGAACAGGCCGACAAACGGCGCGGTCGCACCGATCGTCGCCAGCACGCCGGTGCCGCGCGCCATGCGCCGCCCGCCGTTGGCTTCGACCCGCTCAAGACGGGTAGCGACTCGATCCTTGATGCCGTCACAATCCATGCCGTCATCCGACAAGCGCAGTTCCGTCACCGCCGCCGCAACGAGCCGGGCGGTGGCTGAATTCTTTTTGCCGAAATGCTGTGGGACTTCGGCCAGGAGGCGGACCGATGCGAGGATTCGCAACCCATCGCGCACGCGCCGCCGCGCAATGAAAAGTTCGATCGTTTTGGCAAGCCAAACCGTCCAGGTCACGAACGAGGCAATGACAAGGCCGATCAGGACCGCCTTCACGACCGAATCAGCGGCCGTGAACATGCCCCAAGGGCTTAGGTCGCGCGGCAGTTCGGCCGCGCCGACCACGGGTGCAAGCGATATGGAGGGTTGCGTCGATTCTTGCGCAGTTCCGATCCCCGGCAATCCGATGACGACCATCAGCGCCAGGATTGCCAGACGAATGGTGGACTCCACAAGCAACGTCAACCGGTGCAACATTTCAACACTCACACAAAACTCACACAAATTTCCAACGCGGGTTCACGAGTTAGTACTTCACGTTGGCAAAGAGTCTCACACTGGCGCCCGGCAGCAGCACCTCGTCCTTGGTGTAGGAAACCGAATTGCGAATGTCGGCATTGAGCAGGTTGTCGCCAACGACGCCGACATTGACTTCGCGCGGGCCGAAGCCACCGCTTGGCTTGAGCTTCTCCCGGTAGCTCACTTCGGCCCGAAGCCGGTTGTAACCGGGTGTCGGGGTTTCGAAGATTGGCGCGACGTTGTTCTGCGCCATAGCGTGCAGCAGGTTGATGCGGGCAAACCAATTGTCGTCACGATAGAAGAAGCCGCCGCCGAAGCGCTGAGGCGGGATGCGCGGCACGTTGGTGCCATCGGTGAAGGTTGCCCGGACGATGTCCCATTGGCCTTCGAAGCCCCATATCCCCCTCCAGAGCTTCGCAACTTCATACTGGAACTGGATCTCGCCGCCGCGGAAGGTCGCGTCCTTCTGCGAATAGATGGCCTGCTTCAATTCGCCGCCCCCTCCGTTGAAGGGTGCGCCTGTGCAGGTAGCAGGCGTCGCGTCGCAGAGTTCGCCGGTCAGGTGGCGGAAGATGAAGCCGTCGAACCTTGTGTAATAGGCCGTAGCCTCGAAGCGGAGCGGCCCGACCGCGCGCCGCAGCCCGGCCTCGACCGATTTGGCGACTTCGATCTTGAGGTCGGGATTGCCGATATCGAAGGTCGCGGTCGCGTCGTGAGGTCCTCGGGAAAACAGTTCGGCGGGTTTCGGCGCGCGCTCGACATATTGCGCGGTGATGCTCGCCGCAAGATCCCAGGGCAGGTTCTTGATCACCCCGGCGCTTGCGCTCTTCGGCGTGAACTCGGGGTTGCGCGCGATCGGCGTCGTGCCGAGGCCGAGAATGTCGGGCACGGAGCCGCTCAGCTCGATATGTTCGATGCGGCCGGCGACCTGCGCCTTGAGCGTCTCACTGAACTTGAACTCGTTGAAAATGTAGCTGGCAATCCGCCAGTTGCTGTTCGGGCTGAACAGGCCGTTGAACGGGGTGCCGGGATCGTCAGGGCTGGGCGCGTTGAGGTCCTGGTGGCCGCCCTGCACGCCGAGCGCAGTGGTCATCTCCGCGAACGACAGTTTTATCGGTTTGAGCTGGACCTCGACGCGGCCTTCCTGCTCCTTGTTGGTGAAGATCTGGCGCGCGCCGAGTGTGGAAAGGTCGCTCGGGTCGGCGAGTCCGATCTCGGTGTGCTTATAGTCGGTGACTCCCGCCCAAAAGCGGATCGCGTCAATCGCGGTCGTGGGCGCGCGCCATTCGCCCTTGGCCATGACCCTGGTCTGGTGGGCATCGATGCGCGTAAGGTGATCCGCCCCGTCGATGCCCGGTATATGATAGAGGGCGTTGTCCTGAATGACCGTGGCGCCGATAAATCCGCCATCGAAAATGTACGAGCCACCCACGGCTGCCCCGTCCATGCGGACCGACGAGTTCGGCTGTCTCCCGGAAAACGGCACGTTTTGCGGCCCTGGCGGGAGATAAGGATAGCTCGGGATGCGGTAATCGTCGGCCTTGCGGGCGAACGCATCGGCGTGGAAAGCGTAGTTGCCGCTGGCCGCATCCATCAGCACGCCGCCTTCGAGGCCGTTGTCGACGGTCGAGACCGCGCTTCTCGTCTCGAAATTCACGCACCCCGGCCCGTTCGCGCTGGACGGCGCTTTCGTAATCAACCCCTTGGGGCTGGGCAGCGTCCGGCAGTCCGGAAATGCCTCCGGGATGCGGTTGTCGGTTGCGCTCACGACGCCGCCGATGGACTGCGATCCATAACGCAGGGTAGCGGGCCCGCGGATCACTTCGATCTGGTTGGTCGTCAGGGGATTGATCGGAACGAAGTGATCCTCGCCCAGATCCGAAACACCGCCGCCACCGATGCCATTCTCCACAATGCCGACCCGATTGACGTCGAGGCCGCGGATGATCGGGCGGCTGGACGCGCCGGGCGCAAAACTCGAGCCCGTTATTCCCGGCTTGTTCTGCAACACGTCGCCGAGGGTGGCCCCATTGCTCCTTCGAAGCTCCTCGTTCGGGACCACCGTAACGGTTGCAAACTGGTCGATCACGACGGGAAGAACCCCGGACGATGGGATCGCGACGGGTGCGATAGGCGGCGGCGCCGGCGTGGTCCTGGCCGTGGCCGGAGTCGAAACGCGCGCCGGCCGGGCGGGCGCCGGCGCCGTCCGCCGGATCGGGCTTGGCGCCGTGACCGTGATCTCGGGAAGCCTTTCCTGTGACAGCACGGCTTGGTCCGTACTCACCAGTGAAATGATTGCGGCACTGCTCGCGAGCAGCATTTGGCTCAATCTGATCTTCATAGTATCCATCCCCAATTAATCCCCAACATCGCTGCCCCATCTCCACCACGGTGGAACCTGAGGTATCGGAATTACGGCACCACCCCGCGGTTGCGGGGGCGATACCGAGGTTCAGATCGTCGATGTCAGGAGACTGGAGGCGCGCGGGCCTGGAAGATAAGCGGTGGCGATGCCGCGTGTTCGCGGTCGGTGCGGATCTCAAGCCACTTCACGCTCACCACGATCGGCATCAGCACCGACGGCGACGCCGCCGGCACAACCGAATCGGCGAGATGCATCACGGCGCAAATCGCGCATAGATCACCAGCAATACCGTAAGGCAGCTTTGCCGGTATTGCAGGCGCGTCCGGAAGCGATTCCGGTGCCGGCACGGCGAGAGGAGCGGAAAATGCGAGCACCGGCTGCGAACCGAAATCATCCAGGTGGACGTGGACAAAGGAAATCGCAAAATGAGTCATGAGCGCAAAAAGTGCGCACCAAGCCCCTATTCGCATATTTGAACGGAACCAGCGCATCGCTGACCTGTTGTCGGGTTTCCGACTCGCACCAGAATATTTAGCACCAAGAAAGCCCAGAAGAAAGACCCCCTACAAAATCAATCCGCCGGGTGTGCGGAACTCGGTTTAGTGATTTTTGGACAACTTGCGCGAACGCTCATCGGACCGGGCTGTTGCCTACGGCGGCACCACAGCTATGGGCAATGCGGATCATGTTGGGCAAAGTCACGGTTGGTGGTCGGCAATCGGCCGCACCCGAATCCTTGGAACTACCTTTTCAGGCCAGAGCCCCGCCTCTTGCTTAATAGTATTGTACCCAGTTTACAGGCGGAGAGGCCCATTGACAAATCTGGCGACGCTGCCGTACACCGCTCGTGAACGACTGGCAGATATGCGTCACCCGGGAGCAAGGGTCTAAGGTTGATGCGCTGGTTTCGGTCCAATATCCGCATCGCTTCGATACTGGCGCTTTTCGCGCTTACGCTTCAATTTGCATTGTCGATTGGCCATTTGCACGCCGATGCGAATATCAACAAGTTCGCGCCGTACTCATATGTTACCGTAGAATTGGACGGGCCGCGGACGTTGGGCGGGGTTCCAGACAAGCCCGCCAAAGCACCCAAATTTGCCGACTATTGCGCGGTTTGCGCCATTATTCATATGGCAGACTCATCGCTCCTTGCAGAGCCGCCGTCATTGTTGTTGCCCAATGCCCTGATGCGAGTGTCGGTGGCCGTGGGTTTTGATGTTCAGCTTTTTGCATTGCCCCGCCTGCCGTCCCAGGCACGCGCTCCGCCCGTCGCCTAACTCCATTTGTACTTCTGTGCAGGTCGTTCCGCGTTTTCGCGATAACAGGTGACTTGCATCCTTCAACAATGCCTCGACGCCATTGGAGCTTCGCGGTGCTGACCACCGAAAATCTGACAAAGCGCTTTAACAGCGTCACCGCTGTCGACGATCTGTCGCTCTCAGTGGCGCCTGGCGAAATTTTCGCGCTGCTGGGCCCTAATGGCGCAGGCAAGACCACAACGATCAACTGCTTCCTTGGCTTCCTTACCCCGGACAGCGGTCGTGTGTCGGTTGACGGTCTCGACGTTGCAACCCACGCGCTCGATACGAAACGTCGCCTTGCCTACATTCCCGAGCAAACCAACGCGCCGGTGACTATCACCTCAACGCAGGCGCTCGGACCAGGGGGTGCCAAATGAATCTTTCGCAACCCTTCATTCAAAGGCCGGTCGCCACTTCGCTGCTTATGGCAGCGGTGGCGTTCATGGGGCTCGCCGCGTTTCCGTATCTGCCGGTCGCGCCGCTGCCCCAGGTCGACTTCCCGACCGTTCAGGTGACGGCCAACCTCGCCGGTGCGAGCGCGGAGACGATGGCGTCATCGGTCGCCTCGCCGCTCGAACGCCAGTTCGGCCAGATTTCCGGCGTGACCCAAATGACCTCGCTCAGTGCCGCCGGCGTAACCCAGGTCGTCATCCAGTTCGACCTCAACCGAAACATCGATGCGGCCGGCCAGGACGTACAGGCCGCGATCACGGCGGCGAGCAAGTTCTTGCCTCAAACCATGGCGCAGCCGCCCAACTACCGCAAGGTCAACCCGGCGGATACGGCCATCCTGATGCTGCGCGCCTGGTCGGAGACGCTGCCACTCACGGTCGTGCACGATTACCTTGAAAATTATCTGAGCCAGGCGATTTCGCAGGTACCCGGCGTCGCCCAGGCCGGGATCATCGGCGACCAGAAACCGTCGATCCGTGTGCAGGTCGACCCGGCAAAGCTTGCCTCGCTTGGTCTTACGCTGGAGGAGGTGCGCGACCGGCTGGTCAAGTCGACAAACAACTCTGCGAAGGGCACGATCTTTACGGAGAAGACCGGCTTCACGCTATCCTCGGAGAACGACCAGATTACCGACGCCGCAGCCTTCAACGATGTCGTGCTGGCCTACCGCAATGGTGCGGCGTTGCGCGTACGCGACGTAGGCGAAGCCGTGGTGGCTGCGACCAGCCGCAATGTTGCGGGCTTTCCGAATAACCAGCCCGGCATCCTGCTCAGCATCAAGAAGCAGGCCGGTGCCAACGTCATCAGCACGGTCGAGGCCATCAAGGCGCAGCTTCCGCGGCTTACGGCCAATATTCCCGCCGACATGAACGTCGAAATCCTGCTCGACCGCACGGTCACGATTCGCGCGTCCGTGCACGATGTCGAATTCACGCTCGTGCTGACCATTGCCCTCGTGTTGATGGTCGTGCTCCTGTTCCTGCGCACCTTTTGGGCGACATTCATCCCCAGCATAACCGTGCCGCTCGCTTTGCTTGGCTCGTTTGCGGCCATGTACGCGTTCGGCTTCAGCCTCGACAACATCTCGCTGATGGCGCTCACGATTGCGGTCGGCTTCGTGGTGGATGACGCCATCGTGGTGGTGGAGAATATCCACCGCCACATCGAGAACGGCATGGCCCCATTCGAGGCGGCGTTGCAGGGTTCGCGCGAGATCGCCTTCACGGTGCTCTCGATCAGCCTGTCGCTGGTGGCCGTATTCATTCCGCTCCTGTTGATGGGCGGGATCATGGGCCGGGTGTTTCGTGAGTTTGCCGTAACGGTCACGGCCGCGATTGCGGTTTCCGCGTTTGTGTCGCTCACGCTCGCCCCGATGCTGTGCTCGCGCTTCATGAAGCCGCAGCCCGACCATCATGGCCGCTTCTACCTCGCCCTCGAAACGGGCTTCGACGCGATGCTTGCGGGCTACCGGCGCACCCTCGACATTGCGCTGCGTCATCAGGCCGTGACGCTCGGCGTCTTCTTTGCAACACTCGCGCTCACGGTCGTGATGGCGCTGCAAATCCCCAAGGGTTTTTTCCCGAGCCAGGATATCGGCCTGATCTCGGGTGTCTCAGAGTCGGCGCAATCCGTTTCGCCACGCGAGATGATGCGCCTGCAACAGGAGCTGGGCGCGGTGATCCTGCGCGACCCCGACGTCGCCGCCATGGGATCGCAGACCGGCTCGACCGACAGTCCAAACCCGCCGAATGTCGGCGGTTTCACCATCGTGCTCAAGCCGCGCGGTGAGCGCACTGCCACGGCGCGGGAGATCATCGACCGCCTGCGGCCGGAGCTCGCCAAGGTGCAGGGCGCCACCGTCTTCCTGCAACCGACGCAGGACATCAATGTTGGCGCCCGCCCCGGCCGCGGCAGCTTTCAGTACACGCTGCAGGATTCCAACATCACCGAGCTGATCGAATGGTCGCAGAAGATGCTGGAAAAGATGCGCACGCTGCCGCAGATTGCCGACGCCAGCAGCGACCTTCTGGCCAATGCGCCGCAGCTCAGATTCACCATCAATCGCGATCAGGCGTCGCGTTTCGACATCTCGCCGCAACTGATCAACGATACGCTCAACGACGCCTACGGCCAGCGCCAGATCACGCAGTATTTCACCCAGCTCAACACCTATTTCGTCATTCTCGAAATCCTGCCTGAACTGCAGACGAGCCTTGAATCGCTCGACCGGCTTTACGTGAAATCGCCGCTCACCGGCGGGACCGTGCCGCTTTCCGCGCTGATCGACATGGATTCGAGCAAGGTCGGCCCGCTCTCGGTGACGCACCAGGCCCAGTTCCCGGCAGTGACCCTGACCTTCAACCTGCGTAGCGGCGTCGCGCTCAGCCAGGCGGTCGATGCCATCGAACAGGCGGCGGCCGAGCTTGGCATGCCACCCTCGGTGATCGGCTCGTTCCAGGGCGACGCGCAGGCCTTTCAGGCTTCGCTCGCGAGCATGCCCGTGCTGGTCCTGGCCGCGCTGATCGTCGTCTACATCATCCTTGGCATTCTTTACGAGAGCTACATTCACCCGCTTACAATTCTCTCGACCTTGCCGTCGGCCGGCGTCGGCGCGTTGCTGGCTTTGAAATTCGGCGGCATGGATCTGTCCGTGATCGGCATCATCGGCATCATTCTCCTGATCGGCATCGTCAAGAAGAACGGCATCATGCTGGTCGACTTCGCGATCTCGGCGCGGGCAGAGCGCGGCGTGCCGCCGCTCGCCGCGATCAGGGAAGCCTGCCTGCTGCGCTTCCGCCCGATCCTGATGACGACGATGGCGGCGATGCTCGCCGGCGTTCCGCTCGCACTTGGCGCCGGCACCGGCTCGGAGCTGCGCCAGCCGCTCGGCTACTCCATGGTCGGGGGCCTCGCGGTGAGCCAATTGCTGACGCTCTACACCACGCCGGTGGTCTACCTCTATCTCGAGCGCCTGCAGATGTGGCTGACCGGCAGGCGTCGTAAACCGACCACGGACCACGAGCAGGCAACCTCCGTCGCGGCTGAATAAATCTCCAACGCTCAAGAGCAACACCGTTGTTGGAATCATCCCGATCAACGGAAACAGGTCAAGCCGCAGCGACTGCAATCTGCGTTGCTGACCGATGGATGGTCAATGCGACTTGATTCCCCCTCTGTCATCTGGTGTCCATCCTCCGCAGTGGGTGCAAATCCCACTGATCTCGATCACCGGCGATTTCGGGGTGAAGCCAGCGGCCCGCGCGGCCGACTTGATCGTCGCTGCGAGTGTGGGCAAGGCCGCCTCGCCGACCGCGCCGCAGCGTTCGCAGATCAGAAACACCACAGGATCGCCGTCGACGTGTGTGTGCACGCAGGCGATAAAGGCGTTGCAGCTCTCGATGCGGTGAACGAGACCATTGTCGCGCAAGAATTCGAGCGCGCGATAGACTGTAATCGGCGCAGGCCGCGGCCGTTTCGGAGTCACGCGTTCCATGATCTCATAGGCGCCGAGCGGCTGATGGCTGGCAAGAAGCGCCGCCAGGACATCGCGGCGGATCGTAGTGAGCCGCTGGCCGCGCTCGATGCATTGCGCCTCGGCAATAGCCATGGCGTCGTTGAGGCAGCGATCATGGTCATGGCCGGGCGCCGGGAATACGGCATTCGGCGCCCCGGCGCGATGGTTTGGAGGTGCTTTCGCTTTGCGCATAAGGAACTTTATCCGATTTGCGGAGGCGGCGGAATATGCATCTCATGCACGATCCCTGTCCTTCGATCCTGCAATACGCGAAAGGTGGATTGCAGTTCAAGACAGCCCGAGCGGGTGAAATGCGCATTGTCGGGCCGTGGCGCGAGGTCAACGGATTGCGCGCGTTGGAAGGAATCTGCTGCTTCCCTTTGGAAGCGCGAGCGACAAAAAATACGCGAGTGCGCACAAGATCGAGATGCAGAAGCTCACTGGCCAATCACTATAATAGGCGAGGGTGATCCCGAACCACGCTTCGGCAAGCGCCAGTCCGGCAGACAACCCGAGGCCACTCCACAGTCGCGTTGTTAGCTGCTGCGCTGTTGCCGGTGGGCCCACCATGAGGGTGAAGACAAGCAGCACCCCTACGATTTGTGCACATTCCGACACAGCCGTTGCGACAATCGCAAGAAATGCAGTCGAAACCAGGCGCAGCGGCACACCCTTTGCTTCGGCAAGCTCCGGCTGAAGACTGGCAAAGACCAGCGGGCGCGCAATGGCCCCGAGCGCAATCAGAGTCGCGACCCCGATACCCGTCAAGTTCGCAATAGTAGATCGTTCGACTGCGAGGACATTACCGAACAGCAGCGCGGTTGCCTGAGACGCGAAGGATTTGTGGTAGTGCAGAAAAAGGAGGCCGAAACCAAGCGCTAGCGAGAGCACGACACCGATTGCGACATCGCGTGTGCTGATTCGCTCGCCCAACATTCCCATGCCGGCGCCAGCGAAAAGTGTGAAACCGAGCATCCCCCAAAACGGATCAAGGCCGATCAAACCTGAGCCGGTCGCACCTGCGAAGCCGATATGAGAGAGTGCGTGGCCGGCAAACGTTTGGCCACGCATCACCAGAAAATAACCCACGATTCCTGCAAGGATCGCGGCAATGCCTGAGGCCGCGAATGCGTTGATCATGAAATCATTTTCAAGCATTGTTCGGACGCTCGACACGCTGCTGCTGAAGATCGTCTGGCAAATGATCGACGCGCTCGACGTTTCGCCCTTTCGACAATACAAAGATGTGTCCGTCCGAGTGGATCACCTGAATGTCCCCGCCATAGAGTCGGGACAGGACCGGGCCGGTCACGACTTCGTCGACGGTTCCAAGAGCTGCGTGGCCGCAGCCAAGGTAAAGCACACGATCGAGTACACCCAACAGCTGATTGAGCTCATGCGCACTGAACAGGATGGTGACCCCTCGTTCGCGGCCAAATTCGCGGATACGACGAATCACGATTTCCTGTTGGCGCGAATCAAGACTGATCAACGGCTCGTCAAGTAAGAGAAGCCGCGGCGAACCAATGAGGGCCTGCGCAAGCAACAAACGCTGTCGCTCTCCACCGGACATCTCGCATAACGGGCGGTCTGCCAGTTCACGCGCGCCCAGCGGCGTCAATGCATCCTCAATCATACTGCGATCCGCCCGCGCAAAAATCGGCAGCCCCCAGCGCTCACCATTGAGACAGCTTGCGATGACGTCCAAGCCGCGCATCCTCAGTTCCGGGAGCACGCTTCGCACTTGTGGCACATAGCCGATTTGCGCATCACCACGCGTTGGAGGACGGCCAAATACCCGGACGGTGCCGCGACTTGGCTCTAACAGACCAAGCAGCGTTCGCATGAGCGTGGTCTTACCGGATCCGTTTGGCCCGAGGACGCCGATGAACTCGCCCTGGCCTATGGAGATAGTGATGTCAGACAGGACGGTCCGGCCATGGACGCAAATGCTTGCGTGATCGAGATCGATGACACTCATGTGGGAGAGGCGGCCAGCGCCCTCTGCAATTCATCGAGTTGCATCAGCATCCAGTCCTGATAATTCATATCGGCCGGCTGGGTTTCAGTAACCCCGACCACGGGAATATTCGACTGAAAAGCGATTTCAAGCATGCGTTGGGTCAGATTTGTTTTCGTCTGCTTGTTGAAAATAAGTACCTTGACCCTATGCTCCCTAAGGTCTTTCTGGAAAGCAGCAATATCCCGTGCACCCGGTTCTGTATCATTCATGACCGCAAGCTGGAAGCGTCCGTTCCGCATTTCCAACCCGAGGGCGGCGACCATGGGACCAAAGATGGGTTCGGTGGCGGTTACAGCAACGCCCAGATGCGCTGCACGAATCTGATCCATCTTCTCCTTTACATGAGCGAGGGAGGCGTCGAAGACTTCCTGCCGCGCGCTGTAGTCTCCAGCGTGAACAGGATCGATTTTGCTGAACGCCTCCGCTAACGCCTTGGCGACCGCTAGCATCGTACTGGGGACATACCACAAGTGCGGATTGTCGCCGCTTTTTGTCCCGACCAGTTCGGCAACGTTCAAAACGATCCGGTCCGGGCGTGGCGTTGCCGACAGGAGCTTGTTCATCCAGGGATCGTAATTTGCCCCATTGAACACGATAATCTGCGCCCCAACGACCTGCCGAATGACCGACGCGGTCGTTTCAAAGAGATGAGGGTCGTGATTCGGATTGTTCAATATGCTCGCGACGTCGACCAGGTTGCCGCCAATTTGCCGGGCAATATCACCATAGAAATTTTCCGCGGCGACGACCTGCAATCTACGTTCCTGCGCCGCTGACCCAAGGGCCAAAGTCAGGATGACTCCGACCGCCGAAACAGCTTTTGCGATCACTTTCATCGGATTCTCCAGACAGCCGTATTGACGAAATGTAATATTATAACATAATGTGTGCTGGCCAAGCCGTCCAGCCTCCGGCACTCGGCCTGCCCCGCTATTCCACCGAAAAGGAGCAATTGCTAAAACTAGAGGCTGAGGCACAACGTCCCTCGTCGCGGGCACGGCGAGCCGAAGGGATGGGGCGAGCCCAGGAAGCTTGCGCGGCATCCCGTTCTTGAGGCATAATTACATCGCGCGTTGCGCCATCGTTTCAGGCGAATAGCATCGAGATGCGGACCGAAAATGCGGTGGTACCGATCTAACCAGCGGCTCGGTGGATGTCTTGCGCTCTTCGCGCTCTGGCTCCAGTTCGTTGCTTCCTTTGCACACATTCATCCGGAAGCAATGCTGCATCCGGAAGCATTACTGCGATCAGTCGGCACTGACTTGGTCTCGGCGTCATTGGTTGTCATATCGGACGATGGCCAAAAATCAGCTGCTCCTGTTCCGACGCATCAGGACAACCGCCCCCTAAATGGAAGTTGCCTTGTCTGTACAAGCGTTTCGCTCTTAGGAGCAGGGCAGAGTTCAGAGTCTCCCAGTATCGCTACACCGGTCGCTTTCGACACTGCATATTTGCCGTCTATTGCGGAATTTGATGTTCCATCTGTTCGTCGCTTTTCATTCCGTACGCGCGCTCCTCCGACCGCCTGAGAATCCAGCAATTCTTCTTTGATATCACTTGCTTCGGCGGGTGGTGTTATGCGGGTTCGGCAAATGGCCTGGGAGCGTTGATCGATGATCACCTTATCACGTCGCATTTTGCATTCCACGATTGTCTGCGCGGTTTTTTTGGCAGCTGACGCTGCGAGTGCCCATCCTCATGTCTGGATAACCATGAAGACTGAGGTCATCTATGCGCCCGACGGTGCCGTTAAAGGCGTGCGCCACGCTTGGGAGTTCGATGACATGTTCTCGGTATTCGCGACGCAGGGCATCAAGAGCCGCAAGAGGGGCGAGTTCACTCGTGAGGAGTTGATGCCGCTCGCGCAGACCAATGTCGAATCGCTCAAGGAGTTCGACTATTTCACGTTCGCCAAAGTCAACGGCAAGAAGAGCGGACTCGCCGAACCGACCGACTATTACCTTGACTACAATTCGAAGAAGACCGTGCTGACACTGCACTTTACGTTGCCGTTCAAAGTTCCGGTCAAGGCGAAGGACGTCGAGGTAAGTGTCTACGATCCGTCCTTTTTCGTCGATTTCGGCTTTGCGGAGAACAAGCCGGTTGCGCTCACCGGCGCGCCGAATCGATGCAAGCTTACCGTTGCCGGTCCGCAGCAGATGGATGCTGCCATGACCGAGCGGCTTGGCCAGTTGGGAGCAGACGTTCAGCTTGATCCTTCGGCCTGGCTTGCCAGCCAGTTTGCCCACAAGATTTCAGTGAAGTGCCCATGACGCACGTCGACGGAGGACGCAAAATATGTCGGCGTGCGGCGCTTTGCCTGGCCGTTGCGGCAATCATGCTGCTGCCGGGCGCGCTCGAGGACGTACTCGCCCAGGGCTCGCCCTTTGGCACACCACGCGCGCCATCGCTGCCGCCCCCGACGGATGGCATCCTCGGCTGGGTCATTGCCAAGCAAAACGAGTTCTATCGGCAATTCTCCAGCCTGATCCGCGCCGCGAAAGCCGACGGAAGCGCGGTCTGGGGCTTGCTTGGAGTTTCATTTCTTTACGGGGTCTTCCACGCCGCAGGTCCTGGTCACGGTAAAGCTGTGATCTCGTCCTATGTCGTGGCGAACGACGAGACTTGGCTGCGTGGCGTGGCGCTGTCGTTCGCTTCCGCACTACTGCAGGCGCTTGTCGCGGTCACATTCGTAGGCATAGCGGCCGCAATACTGCAGACGACCGCGTCGACTATGAATATTGCCGTCAACGCCATCGAGTCTGTCAGCTATGGGTTGATCATTTTGATCGGCTTGCGGCTTCTGTGGGTGAAGGGGCGCGGCTTGATCGCGGCGGCCCGCGCGCTCCAACGGCCACCTCCCGAACTCAGCGCTGCGGTGGCGCAGCAGCCGCAAGAATATCACGCCAACTCCAACCCGCATCTCAATCATCACTCGCACGATGACCATGGACACAGCCATGGCCATGCGCACCAGCATGATCACGACGTTGGTTGCGAGCATGCTCATCCCACCGATCGGCACGATCACCTAAATGACAATTGTTCGGCTTGGGGCCACGCGCATGCACCAGAACCGGAGGAACTCGGCGGCCCCGGCGGATGGCAACGGGGCCTGTCGGCGGTCACGGCGGTGGGGCTGCGACCGTGTTCTGGTGCCATCATCGTACTCGTGTTTGCGCTCGCCAACGACCTGTTCTGGGCAGGAGTGGGGGCGACTTTCATGATGGGCTTGGGTACTGCAGTTACAGTTGCGACTATCGCGACAATTGCTGTCGGCGCGCGCAATTGGTCCAGCCGCTTCGCCGGCACGCGCGCCGGGTACGGCAACTTGGCACTCCGCGGCATTGAAGTTGGTGCGGCGCTGTTTATCGCAGCTTTCGGCGTGTTGCTCCTTGCGGGCTACATGGGAAGCGAACGATTGATCGGAGTCTAGGAATCTCCAAAGTGACGAATGCGTTATGTTATAACATAACTTTTTTCTTGCCTTCCTTCGTTCGGCGGTTTAAGAAAAGGACACCTCCCAAGGTACGTACGTTACTTCAGTCCTCATTGGACCCCGGCGGGTCTCCAGCTCTAACCGGGTTTTTTTCTCTCTAAGCGTGCCCAAGCGCGAGGCGGAAGGATGCGCGACCATCGGCATGGTTGCTGGAAGTTGCCGCTGAAGCTGCCCCAATCGGCAACAACCATGCGCCATCGAGTCGCGTTGTGTCGACATTGAACGGCAAAGGGCGGCAAACCCAGGAGGAAACCATGATTGCAAATATCAAGTTGGAAAGTCTGTCGACGGCCGCAGGTATCGCTCTCGTATTGTCGTGGTGTGCTTGCGAGCCAGTCAATGCCCAACAGAGTATCTTCGAGTTGACATCGTCAACCTTCAAGGACGGCACCATGATGCCGCGCAAGGTCGCCAACAAGAATCCGCAAAACCCGAACTGTGTCGGCGACAACGTGTCGCCGCAACTGTCATGGCCGAATGCGCCGGCCGGAACCAAGAGCTTCGCGCTGACCATGGTCGACCCCGAAGGTCGCGGCGGACTGGGAGTGTTCCATTGGGTCGCTTACGGCATTCCTTCCGATGTGACCTCTTTTGCAGAGGGCGAAGTCAGCAAGGAGACGACCAAATATGTCGGCGGCAAGAGCACCCAGGGCGTTGGCTACTATTCGGGCCCGTGCACGCCTGCAGGCTCGCCGCACCACTATACGTTCCTGATCATCGCAACCGACCTGGAGCCGAAAGAGTTGGCGCCTGGCCTTACGCTCCCTGAACTGCAGACCAAGTTGACGGGCAAGACCAAGGGAGCGGCCGGCCTCGTCGGATTGTTCGTGAAGCCCCAATAATCGTGCCGCTCGCAGCAACAATTGCGCCGGCGGGGTGGGATCGCGGCATTCCGCGACCTATCGGGCGCTTGGCGGACCAAAACAGCAAAATCAACCCAAGGAGAAATTTCATGTCCAATATGACGTGTCGTGCTGCCGGACTAACATTTGCGATGACTTTCGCAAGCGGCCTCGTAGTCCCGGCGAACGCCCAGGTGCTCGTTCATAAGGACCTGTCGCTGGCGATGGCGACCTCCATCGCGCTCACCGCGATCGAAAACTGCAAACAGGCTGGCTACAACGTTTCGGTCCACGTCGTCGGTCGTAACGGCGAGACCCTCGTGGGAATACGTAACCCGGCTGCCGGTCCCAACACCTTCGAAAACTCACTGAAGAAGGCCTACACGTCGCGCACGTTCCGCATTGCATCCGGCAAGTTTGCCGAGAACGTCGGCCAGAATCCGGCCGCCGCCCAGTTGATGCTCGCCAACATCGTGGCTGCCCGCGGCGCGCTGCCGATCATGATCGGACAGGAGGCGATCGGTGCCGTCGGCATTTCCGGCGCGCCAGGCGGCGACAAGGACGAAGTCTGTGCCCAGGCCGGCATCGACAAGGTCGCCGGCGATCTCAAATAGACCCCCGTCAGCCATCGCAACCGAACCCATTATTCCGCCAGGCCGTGCCAATGACTGGCGTCAGGCGCTGGCATTCAGGAGAACTCAAATCATGATCAAGACTTCAACCGGCATCGCTGCGCTCGCACTCGCCGCCAGCGTCACCAGCGCGGCCAATGCGCAGCTCGTTACCACCAAGCAGCTCTCGCTGCCGATGGCGGTCGCAATCGCCACCACCGCGGTCGAGACCTGCAAGTCGCAGGGCTATAACGTATCCGTACACGTGATCGGCAACATGGGCGAAGTCCTCGTGGCGCTGCGCGGCGACAATACCGGCCCGCACACGATGGAGAATTCGATGCGCAAGGCTCTGGCCTCGCGCGGGCAACGCGTTCCCTCCGGCGTGTTCGCCGAGAACGTCGCCAAGACTCCCAATGCTGGCGCGCTTCGGCTCGGCAACATGATCCCCGCGCGCGGCGCGCTACCGATCAAGGTCGGCAACGACACGATCGGTGCGGCCGGCGCTTCGGGCGCGCCCGGCGGCGACAAGGACGAAGCCTGTGTAAAGTCCGGCATCGACAAGATCGCGGGCGATTTGAAGTAGTGGACCCGTTAGACCTGCCGCAACTGGTTTTCGGTAGGACGCATCCGGGTCCAGGCGCTGCCTGGACCCGTTAGGTTGAATTGCGGGTGTTCCGGCAAACGTGGTCGTGAATCCGCGCGCGAGCGTCACGGCCGGATTTGCGAACGACGTCGACGACGTGAACCCAGTAGGTGGCCGTGATGGTGAGCCCGACCAGCCAAGGCAGGGCCTGGGGCGCGTGCCTGATGCCGCCCAGGATCGCCAGCAAGAGCGTGAACGTGGCGCGCCGTTCGAGCCGATCCTTGTCAGGATTTCAAAAAGGTAACTCTTGACCCGCGCACGCAAATTGACCGGCCCTTAATAGGCGGTAAATAAGATCCCCGGAGGCAAATTCAAAGCAGTTCGGCGGAAAGTTGCGGCGCGAATCGTAAAGGGTCTATACCGGGCAATGGCAATGAGCGGCCGTTGGCCAGCCTGGGATCACGTTAGTCTACTCGGCGCTGCCCCCCTGTTCCTTTGTACGTCGAACTAAAGTGCGGTTTGGGCACCTCCACTCCAGGATGCCCGCGAGCCGCCGCCTGGATGACGATTGATATCGATGCAATTATTCTCATGGTGGAGGTGGTGCATCTAAACAGCGTGCCTCTTTTGCAATCCTCTGTGCTTCCTCCACCCATCAAAGCCTCTTTTCAATGCGGAGGGCGCGATAAAGCTCAATCACCCCATCACTGTAGTCCTTGTCCGGATTTCTCGCGCAGAAGCTCCGCAAGAATTCGGTCTGCCTGAGCAGGGGAAACGCCGGCGGGTTAAGCTCCAATCCTTCATCCACCCCGGGCGGCGCGCGCATAAGAACGCCGCTCATAAAACCTTGAGCCCAAGCGAAGTAATCTCTCTGTACTCGGGCGTTCTGTTCGACATCGGAAATGAAATTTTTGCATGTCGTCGCCCCCAGGCCGACGATGTTGGCTGTTTGCGCGAGGCCGAATATCGTACTCAAGGCAAGGGCTGCGAGGCTTGCGATCGTAGATACACCGTGGGGGACCATGATTGTTCTCGACTTTTCGGGCCAACATACTAGCGCGCGCAACCCCATGCTTTCTTTCTATTGGGATATCGCTATTCCAACCTGCACAAATGTCAGGAGATAGGAGGCGCGCGGGCCTGAAAGATAAGCGGTGGCGATGCAGCGTGTTCGCGGTCGGTGCGGATCTCCAACCACTTCACGCTCGCCACGATCGGCATAACTACCGACGGCGACGCCGTCGGCAAGACCAAGTCGGCGAGATGCATCACGGCGCAAATAGCGCAAATATCTCCAGCAAAACCAAAAGGCAGTTTCGCTGGTATTGCCGGCTCGTCCGGAAGCGTATCCGGTACCTGCAGGGCGAGAGGAGCGGAAAATTCGAGCGCCAGACGCGGGCCGAAATCCTCCAGGTGGGCGTGGACGAAGGAAATCGCAAATTGAGTCATGAGCGCAAAAACTGCGCACCACGCTCCTAATCGCTTGTTTGAACGGAACCAGCGCATCGCTGACCTGTTCGTCCTCAAGTGTCCGACTTGCAGTTAAATATTAGCATCAAGGAAGCCCTGAATGAAGTCCCCTGCGAAATTTGATCCCCCGGTTGGTGGGCAGGTATAGCCGATCCCTCACACCGCGGGCTTGAAGAGGATGTGTGCTATCACCGCCGCCATCGCGGCTCCGGCCAATTGCGCAACCATGAAGGCCGGCACGTGATTGATTGCGATCCCGGCAAACGTGGTTGTGAATCCGCGCGCGAGTGTCACGGCCGGATTTGCAAACGACGTCGACGACGTGAACCAGTAGGTGGCAGTGATGGTGAGCCCGACCAGCCAAGGCACGGCCTGCGGCGCGTGCCTGATGCCGCCGAGGATCGCCAGCAAGAGCGTGAACGTGGCCACTGCTTCCGCGAACCATTGCGATGCGCCGCTGCGGGCAGTGGTCCCGATGGCAAGCGGTGCGAGATCAAACATCAGGTGGGCGATCGCTGTCCCGGCGATGCCGCCTGCGCACTGCACCGCGATGTACGGCAGCACCTCGCGCCACGCCATCGCGCCGCGTGCTGCAAAGACGAGCGTCACCGCAGGATTGAAGTGCGCACCTGATACGGGCCCCAGGATTGAAATCAGGACGACAAGAATAGCGCCCGTGGGAATCGTATTGCCCAAGAGGGCAATGGCTTCGTTTCCGCCGGCAAGCCGCTCCGCCATGATTCCGGAGCCGACGACGGTGGCAACCAGGATGGCCGTGCCCAAGCCCTCGGAAAGCAGGCGGTTGCCGGTCACGCAGCGGAGTCCTTGGATTTGCCGATCGAGTCGAGTTGACGCTGCAGGGTGAGCTTGTCGAGAGAGCTCAGTGGCAAGCTTACGAATATCGAAATGCGATTGGAGAGCATGCGAAACGTGTCCGCGAACGCAAGGCGGACTTCTGCTTCGCTGCCGGTGGCGGCGGCCGGATCGGGAACGCCCCAATGCGCCGTCATTGGCTGGCCGGGCCAATAGGGGCACGATTCGCCGGCCGCGTTGTCGCAAACCGTGAACACGAAATCCAATGGCGGGGCGTTGGGTCCGCTGAATTCATTCCAGTTCTTTGAACGGAACCCGCTCACGTCGAAATTGAGCTTACGCAGAAGGTCAAGCGTGTACGGGTGTGGGCTGTCCTTCGGTTGACTGCCGGCAGAGAACGCGGAGAAATTTCCGCGTCCCTCACGATTCAAGATGGCCTCGGCCATGATTGAACGGGCCGAATTGCCGGTGCAGAGGAAGAGCACGTTGAATGGTCGTCCCACGATTTCCGTCACAATGCCGTTTCCTTTTTCCGGCTCGCTTTCCTGTTCTTGGCCTTTGCGGGTTCGCAACGCCGCGATGGCGCGCAGGTCTCGGGCGCTCCGCCACAACAATTGTCGGTGAGATAGGAAAGGAGCGCATTCATCGTTTCGAACCTTGCCGCGTAGATCATCGAGCGACCTTCGCGCCGAACCGTCACGAGACCCGCCGCGCGCAGCCGGTCGAAATGAAAGGTCAGCGTATTCGGCGCCAGCTCTAGCTTTGCGGACACTTGGCCTGCCGGTAGACCATCCAGCCCCGCCTGGACGAGCAACCGGTAGACATCCAGGCGGTTGTCCTGCGCGAGCGCGCCGAGCGCGGCGACGGCATTTGACTTTTCCATATTTCAACGAATATCGAAATGATTTCGGCGCGTCAATAATTATTTCAGCGATGACTGAAATGAGAGAAGCATGGCGTCACGAAGCGGGCTCCTCGCAGCCGACGACAGCTGATTGTGAATAACACCGAAGAATCGTGGCTGATCGCGAGAATTCCGATGTTCGCCTCAGCCAGGAACGCGAACCAGAAACGTGTACACGACCGTGGCACGCGGGCGATGTGCCCGGCATCGACCGTAACGCCCTGCCTCAATTGCACACCCATCGCCAGTTCAGGATTCCCGTCGTGATCGGCCAGCCATGACCATAAGGCTCCACCTGCAGGCGACCCAGATCAAGGCACGAATTGACGAAATAGACATGATCGAGATTGGTTTTTCCTGTACTCGGCTGTTGCGGGAACATCAGGCCGCGATTGTCGACGGTCTTGGCGACCACCCTCGTCATGCCGGCCGGCAATTTGTCCGCCAATGCGTGCGGGACCGCCGCGATGTCCAGCTTGCCTGCGGTCGCGGCGGCAAAGCTCGTGTCCTCACCTGTGAACAGAAACGTTAAACGCTGGAATGCGGGCTTTGGCCCATAGAATAGAGGATTGGCTTCCACGATAAGCTGCTGTCCTTCGTCCCAGCGCACGAACTTGTAGGCGCCGGAGCCGACCGGGTTTCGGGCATAGTCGGGGCCGTAAACCCTTATTGGGACGATACCGAGCGTATGGAAGTTTTCGACGAATGTGATGCGTGGCTCCTTAAGTTGCATGACGAGGGTTGTCGGACCGGTCGCCATGGCGCTGGCCAGCGCAGTCAGGTCAACAGCGCCGCCCGCTTTCGCAGCTTCGTTGAACGTGAACGCGACATCTTCCGCAGTCAGCGGCGATCCGTCGGTAAAACTCACGTCGCTGCGAATAGTAATCGTCCAGGTCAGGCGATCTTCGGAGAGCACCCAGGACGTCGCCAGATCGGGCTGCGTCTTCAAATCGGCATCTCGGGTCAACAACGTCGATTGAAACAGCGGATGCCCGTTTTTGCCCCATCCAAGAATCGGATCATAGCCCTGCGATGACTCGCCCTGGACTGCGAGCAGGAGCTCGGTTTTTGGAGCTGCCGTGGCGGTTCCCTCGAAGCCATGAAGGCAAACGAGTGCAAGCCACAATGAAAAAATCGATTTCATGCACCGGACCCGCTGGTATGCATCTCAATCCGCACCTCCATCGCGCGAATGTGGAGCGGGTTCAAGAGGCCCGAATGTCGAGAATTAAAACGGGAAACACCTTAGGTGCCGCCGAGTATGATGTCTAGTGAAAGTCATCATACGCATCGGACATACTCGACGGTCCAATGCATGCGCACATGGGTTCGTTGCGTTCTGGACAAATGTGGTCGATCGGCTACTGCGGCTTTGGCGGCCACCGCCGGACCATCGCAACCGTGAACCAGCTTCCATTGTTGCCGGTGATATTGCGGCCGTAGATACCGTCGATGCTCCATTCGAAGACCGGCCGCCAGCGCAAGCCGATCTGGTATCGCGGCTGCGCAGCACTTGGAGGGTCAGCCGAGTTGAGCGTCTGACCGAAGACCTCCGCTGTCAGTTGCCAGACATTGCCGGGCGTTCGCAAGTCAACGCCGAGGCCATAGCTCAGGTAGTTACGATCCGAAGTGCGGTCGTACAGCCAGCCCGCATTGACATTGATCCGCAGCGCATCCACCAGGCGCACCGATACCGGGACAGCGAAATTGATCGCCGTCGCCTGACTTGACGTGAAATCGTAGGTCAACGCGCCGGTAAATGCCACATTCGGCTTTCCGAGATCACCGGCAAGCAGCCCGAGTGCGAACTTCGGGATGACTCCGCTGTCCCACTCACCATCAGTACGCGAACGTGTGAATTGAGCGCTCAATTCAAACGGGAACCCAACCGGCAATGAACAGTTCGGACTGACAGAAGAGAAGAAATCGCGTTTGTCAGTCGCTGTATCGCGCTTGTTGGAGAAGGAGGCCCAGGTGTCGACTTTGCAAAAGCCAGGATCGTTTACCTCGCCCGTGTCGACCTGGTAGGCCGACCCGGCCGCATGGGATTGCGTCGAAACACAAACGATCATAGGCATGACGGAACAGGCCGCGATTGCCGACGCCAGAAATTGGGCCGGTGCCGTCATCGATTTGTCATCCTCGCAATTCATTCTGAGTCGTCATGACGATCATGTTCCAACCTGGCAGCGTTCGGAAGACTGATCGGCGTGTTCTCCCGGGGAAATCTCAACTCACACCAGAGTAATTGTTTGCGGCGGACCGCTGGCCCGAGCATGCTGGCCGCGGATCGTCGAGGGGCGCAACGTGTATAGACGGCTGATAGGAGCTTTAGCGCTGGTTCTGGGCGTCGTCCTCTTGAACTCTGGCCCGGAAGCGTTTGCCGAATCAGTTATTGGCGGATCGGCGTCTCTTCCGGTCAAGGCTGCCCCCAAACCCGGCGCTATCCGCAGCCAAAACGATGCCTGGAATGGCTTCTATGCGGGGCTGCACTTCGGAGCAGCCGGTGGACAAGCCGGCTGGGAGGCTACCGGACCGGGCGGGCCGGGGGCGGCACTTAGCGGGTCAATCGGCCTTTTCAACGCATTCGACGCCTCCAAGGGGACCGGCAGCTATTTCGCCGGCCTCCAGGGCGGCTACAACTATCGGCTTGGCTCGGGACGCATGTTCGGCATGGAAGCCGACGTGACTTTTCCAAGCCGCATCGGCGGCAGCCAGCCGATGGTGGCGCCGTCGATCGGGCGGGCGGAATTTGCCGACACGGTGCAGATGTTCGGCACACTGCGGGCGCGCGCCGGCGTCGTCGTCGACCATTGGCTCTACTACGCGACGGGCGGCCTGGCTTGGACCTATGACTCCCTTTCGCGCACCCAGACCGCCGGTGCGCCGCAAGCCGGCACGGCCGTGCCGGGCACAATCGAGCAAGCCTTTAAGCTGCGTACCGGATGGGCGGCCGGCGCCGGCGTCGAGCTTCCCGTTGCGCCCGGTTGGAATGCCAAATTCGAATATCTGTTCGCCGGCTTCGCACACCATCCCGCAATATTTGCCCTTGGCGCCCAGACGATCGATTCCGGTCTGTCTTTGCACATGCTCAAAGCCGGCTTGAACTACCGTCTTGGCACAACACCAGAGAGCTTCAAGCTGCCGGATGGAATCGACGCCGACAGATGGTCGTTCCATGGACAGTCGACTTTTCTGCAGCAATATGCGTTTCCATTCCGGTCGCCCTATCGGGGCCTAAACAGCCTCATTCCAAACGAGGGACGAGAGACTTTTGACATCACGCTCTATGCGGGCTTCCGCCTTTGGTCAGGCGCCGAACTCTGGGTCAACCCTGAGATCAACCAGGGCTTTGGCCTTAGCGGCACGCTCGGCATTGCGGGCTTTTCCAGCGGCGAGGCCTACAAGGTCGGGGCTTCCGTCCCCTATGCCCGCATGACACGATATTTTGTCCGCCAGACGATCGACTTGCCCGGCGAAACCGACAAGGTGCAAGGCGAAATCAATCAATTCAACGGATCGCGCTCCTCCAACCGGTTGGTGTTTACGGTCGGCAAGTTCGGCGTCGCTGACGTGTTTGATACGCTCAACACCGCGCATGATGCGCGCCGCGACTTCATGAACTGGTCGGTGATTGATCAGGGCTCATTCGACTATGCGGCCGACGCCTTTGGCTTCACCTATGGGGCGACAGCGGAATGGTACCAAGGCGACTGGACCTTTCGCGGCGGCCTGTTCGACATGTCGATCGTGCCAAACAGCGTGCAGCTCGATCCCACGTTCAAACAATTCCAGTGGGTCGGAGAAATCGAGCATCGCCATAAGTTATGGGGCCAGCCCGGCCAGATCAACGTGACGGCCTTCCTCAGCCGCGCCCGCATGGGAAAGTTCGATGACGCCATCCTGTTGGCACAGGCCATGGGCGGACTGCCGGACATCGCGGCGGTGCGTCATTACGACAGCCGCAGTGGCATTCATGTCGGCGTCGAGCAGCAGTTCATGACCGGCGTCACGACATTCGCGCGGGCAGGTCTGGCGGATGGAAAATTCGAATCCTACGAATTCACCGACATCGACCGTACGGTATCAGCCGGTCTCACGGTCTCGGGCCAGCATTGGGGACGCCCCGACGACAAGCTTGGGTTCGCCGGTGTCGTCAATAGCATTTCCGATTCACACAAAGCGTTCCTCAATGCCGGCGGCCTCGGCATCCTCGTCGGCGACGGCAAACTCCCAAACCCCGGCGCCGAAAAGATCATCGAAATGTACTATGCGTTCCCGGTCGGCTTTCTACGCATGACACTCGATTATCAACTCGTCACCAACCCTGGATACAACAGGGATCGCGGACCTGCATCAATCATCGGCACGCGACTGCGAGCGCAGTTTTGAAAGCGGCGTAGGGTGGGCAAAGGCGCTTGGTACAATGTCGAAACATGTGCCGTGCTTTCAATGGCGCCGTGCCCACGCGTCGACAAACACGCACGGGGGAACGCGTGGGCAAAGGCGCGCATCGGCACGACGGAGTATGTTGTGAATTCACGGCTTGCGCGCCTTTACCCAC
>Ga0209488_10000811_pt1 | contig 26596 bp, 21 predicted proteins | sample Rivendell_Oct201_8_FD_188349 | JGI IMG/M metagenome (GOLD analysis project Ga0209488, IMG submission 188349) | Vadose zone soil microbial communities from the Eel River Critical Zone Observatory, Northern California, USA -... | ecosystem: Environmental > Terrestrial > Soil > Vadose zone >...
CGCTTCATTTTGGAAACACATTCAATCGACGAGTGCGAGGAGGCCATTGCCGTTCTAGACGATCTCATTGCTTCCTCTCCCCCCGGGGATACCGCAGATTCATATCGCACCCAGGCTATAGAGATGGTCACACTGCTTACCCTCGCCCGGTCGATTTTCTATTCGGACCCAGGGTATTCAGAAGAGGCAATTTCCCGCTGTCATACAGCGCTCGGCTTATCCTCTCTCGACAATCAACTTCGTGTTGTCCTCACTCAAGCTTTGTCCATCCATGCGGAGCAACGCTTCAAAACATTCGGTCTCGGCGATGGCCTTCTAGAAGCGCGCTCCCTTACTCCACTGATTGCCAACCTCTTATCGTCCGAAGATGGTGCCGGTGGCTTGTACACCAGTAAACGTGCCTATTCGATTGCGACAGTAGTGGAGAAAATCAACCACCTTGAAGAGCTTCTCCGTACGACAACGACGGGGTCTTCTTCTCACGGGGTGTATCTCGAGGAGCTCGCAGGTTGGTATGACAGAAAGTTTTCACGAACCGGCAACCTGCTGGACGTCGAAAAGGCAATAACATGCCGCAGGATGTTACTCGCCACAGCCCACTCGGGTCATCCATTTTCGTATATCCCCCTTTGCTTCTTGTGCGATGACCTCCTGATCGCATTTGAGTTCACTCGCTCGATGCGCTATCTTGAGGAATCAATTATTCTGCACCGTGGCCTGCTTACGATCCAAGACGCTCAACCTCTTCACTTTAATATCATGCGCCGACTTGTTGCTTGCTTGTGTGTTCGCTTCCGCTTGCTTCGTCGGAGAGAAGATGTGGATGAAATCATGCATCTATGTCCTATTGCCATCGATGACAAACACGCGAGCGTGGTGGATCGATTCAAATTTTCGTGTCTCTGGACACGCCTTGCACGGCACTTCAGTCACCCCTCCGTCTCCACTGCATATGAAAATGCAATGTCATTAATGAAACCTTCACTGAAATTTGCTCCGACGATAGAATTACAGCAAGCTCGACTCGTCTGGATGGGTCATTCTTGCGAGAGAATGCCATTGGACTACGCGTCGTATCAGATCCACACTGAAGGCCTCGAGCGAGCAATTGAGATTTTGGAACAAGGGAGAGCCCTACTCTGGCGCGAGATCCGTGGTTTCCGCGCCTCACCCGACCAACTCATCAGCTCTGACCCAGTGTTGGCAAAGGACTATGCGGCCGTCAATCACGAGCTCGAGATGTTGACCATTTCCGCTGTAGTGGAAGGCGATACAGGTCGCGAGGGCAGCCGGAAGGATTCCTTCGGTCGTCTTGTGACGAAACAACGGAAGCTTTTGAAGGAGCATGACGCTCTCGTTTCGCGTATTCGGGCTCTGCCGGGCCTCGATCGCTTCTTGGCACCACCTTCTTTTGACACGCTCCGATCTGCAGCGTCGCGCGGACCGGTCATCGTCATCAACCACTCCATATGGCGTTGCGACATCCTCGTCATCCTGCATGATGCTCCTCCCTCCCTCATCACCACCCCCTACGACTTTTATGATCGAGCGAACAGACTCAAGGACCAACTGTTGAACGCGCGGCGGGGCTACGATGACGTCGTCGGTTGGACGCAATACGAAAACGTGGTTCGTTCCGTGCTCGCAGACCTGTACGAGCTCGTTGGCCGACCGGTCATCGAGAGGTTCCACGCGTTGGGCATACCGGAACAGTCTCGCGTGTGGTGGTGTCCAACATCCGCATTCTGTTTTCTTCCCCTGCATGCGATGGGTCCAATTCCATCGCGCGACAAAAAGAAGCGGTATTTCTCCGACTTTTACATCCCTTCCTATACGCCCACACTCTCCGCGCTTATCGAGGCTCGCAAGCCCCTGTCGCGAACAGCAACAACAAGGACGACGACGACGACGACGACGACAACGCCAGACAAGCCCTCGCTCCTCTTCGTAGCCTACCATGCCAAAAACCTTCCGGGGATGCGCAAAGAGATCAAGGTGGTGCAAGGCCTGCGCCAAGCGCGCGTGAGCGCACTCACAAACAGCAGTGCGACGAAGACCGCAGTCCTCGCGGGCCTGCAACAGCACGCCTTTGCCCATCTCGCGGGCTCCGTCAAGCCAGTCCCGGGCCAGCCGTTCGACGCCCCGCTGAATCTCTACGCGGGCCAGCGCCTCACCCTGCTCGACCTCGCGCGCTCCAAACTCCCCTCTGCCGAATTCGTCTTTCTCTCTGCCTCCCATACCGCCGAGCCGACCGACGACCGCAGCTCCCCCGACGAGGCGCTCCACTTTGCCGCGGCGGCGCTGCACTGCGGCTTTCGCAGCGTCGTTGGGACTATGTGGGGGATGGCGGACATGGACGGTAGGCACGTGTGCAAGGAGTTTTACAAGTTGTTGTTCTCCAAGGATAAGAAGAAGGGGAAGGGGAAGGGGAAGGGGAAGGAGGACGTGGAATCATCGCCGCCGCTTTGTCATGAACGTGCCGCTGAAGCGCTTCGGGACGCGGTGCAGAAGCTGCGCAAGAGGAAAGAGGTGACGGTGGATCGGTGGGTGACGTATGTGCATTATGGGGCATGACAACTCGGACTGCCGCTCTCGCGCGCAGGCCATTTCGTTGGGGGTATGAGTCGTTCCGTTACCTTTGGGTGTCGATTTAGCGCTGACCCGTCTCCGTGGCGTATACTGGTGGAGCTCGTTTAGATACTACATCGTATAATGTATCTAGTATGTGAACGCTCCCTCTTTTGTTTGATCTGCAAGAGTGTACGAAAGCGGCAGATATCATATTTGTAGTACCAAAGCCCATTATCATGGATCCACGAACAAACATACACACATTCGAAATGCAGAGAGACAAAAGCATGGATTTTACTACCGTTTCCTCCCGACCCTCACGCTCCCCTGAAACGGCAACCCCTCCAACACCAACCCACCACGTTTATGCACTGAATCAATTTCCTCCGCCTCATCGCCATCGCCCACCGTTTCACGCCTGTCCTGGTCCTTTTCAAGCATGAGCCCATCGATGCGCGCGTTGACAGCAGCGACGCCCCGCACGCCCGCAAGGGCCCCGTCGCGGGGATGAAAGATGACCTTGCCAACGAAACTCCGAAACTGGCGCTCCCGTCCGGGCAGCACCTCGAGCGGGACGTCCACGAACCACGCCGAGAGCAACAACGTCGTGTTACCCCGCTCGTTCCAATCGCGCCGCGGGGGCGTTCGCATGGTCACTGCTGAGAGCCAGCTGGCCGGTCGCACACGCGCAAAGGCGCGTGGTGGGAGCGGGGAGGGGAGGGGAGGGGCTGGCGGCACGTCGTCGTCATCGTCGGCGCCGGTCATGGTTTTTGTTGGTGTTGATGATACTGGGGACTCTTGCGGGGTCCCCGTGGGCAGCGCTCCGTCAAATATGAGCGCGTCCGGGAGGATGCGGTTGATGTCGAGGGTCGCATCCATTCCCTCTGGCAAGGCGATGCGCGCTTTCACGACGCCGTTGGCAAGGATGGTCGTTCCTGATGGGCGGATTTTCATGTCCTCGATCGTCACGTTACGGAGCAACTCGGGCCGTGGACGAGGCGCGGGGAACGTTGTGTTCGCGGTGTAGTTGGTGAAGAGTTCGAATGGGGAGGTGATTGCTATTGGATGGTCGAGGCCGGATAGGTAGTCGGAGACAAGAGACGAGAGTGCGGGGGCGGCAGATTTGGGAACGGAAAGGGCCTTGCCACGAAGGGAAAGTGTGATATTCGGATGGGTGAGGGTGAAAGGGTCTGCGGTAACGGCTGCAATCGGGACGAGAGGGATCCTTGTTGCGTCTGGCGGAGGCGGGACCCAGATAACAAAGGGGAGAGGCGGAGAGGTGAAGGTTATGAAGGAAGGGGCAGGGTTGACAAAGGTCGCTTTGGCGTCGATGATGAGCTTGTGATTACGGGAGGAAACGGAAAAGTCGACGAGGTGTACCAAATCAGAGATGGACGGCAGAGCTTGGTCATTCCCGGGGGGTGGGAGACCAGGAAGGACGGGGACTACGGGACTGTGAGAGCCGTCGAGGAGTGACAGTCAATAAAAGCATGACGGCTTACGTTTCATGTGAAGCCCGAGGGTCACATTTGATTTATCCATCCGAAGCACATTTCGCCAGCTTGAAGGTTGCAGTGTCCCACCCTGGATATCAGCTCGAATGACTGTAGCTTGAGCGACAGTATAGCCGCTTTGCCAACTCTCGCGCGCAAAATTGAGCCAGGCGGAGAAGTTACTAGAAGGATGAACATGAACAGGCAGGGACATGGGAATCAACCACGAAGTATCGTCTGGAGGATTGGCGGTGAGAGGGATTTGAATCGGGGGAACTTTGATAGACGCCAGCTGCACTGAGGGGTCGTACTGAGAAGTGATGGTAATGGAGGAGATGGTTAATGAGACGGTATCGAACTTGCAGATGCCCCAGCGGCCAACGGCCTTCCAGATATCGAGAAAAAAGTTGTCACCATAGCTGGGCTTCACACCTATGACTGCGCCGGCATCGAAACCGACACGGCCACTGAGACTTAACCACATGTCACCTTGGGTGGAGACGTTGAGTACGTCAATGGCGTCCGGGCCTTGGAACGCGAGGGCATTGTTTAAAATATCGTCGTTTGAGAGTTGAGAGGCCTTGGAAGCATAAGAGTATGCAAGAGAAAGGAGGAGTAAAAGGAGGAGGATGGAGATAGAAAGGGTGATAAGAAATACAGTGGTGAGAGTGGATATCAAACTGCCGCGACTGGATTGGCTAGCAGGCTCTGCGTTGTCATCGTCAGAGTGAGTGATATGTGATCGAGAGGCAAGTAAAGGTGAAGTCTCAGTCGGTTCTTGACCTTCTTGAGGGATGTTCGCCCTTGCCTTGCCCTTGTCTCGCTGTGGAGGACTGTGCTCGGCCATGAGTGATATAACCCTAGATTTGGGTCAATTTGAGGGTTCATGTGATGATGTAATTGATTTCCCACGGGTGTTAGCGGTTGGGTTGCACCATCGCTTGTCCCTAAATCAGTCCCAGTGTCAGTTGCAGTGCGGCCAGTCACTCAAACCCAAATAAACCCCCCTTTTTTTCTTATTCAACCACATCCCCGACGTATTCTACCATCGGCCCAACTCATGGCCGCCTCCCCTCATTCCCCAGTTCAACGAACCTCTTCATCCAGCAGACAAGCAGAGGATGCCGAGTTGAGGCCCTACGTTATCGTCAGTGACCTTGGAAAGGGAAGCTTTGCGACCGTCTACAAAGGTTATAATGAGGTGCGTCGCCATGTCGCGTGTTGTTCGTCATACAAATCCTTTGCTAGGAAACGCGTCATGAGGTAGCAATCAAGACCATCAGTCGTAGCAATCTTTCCTCCAAACTCGTCGAGAACCTTCAGAGCGAAATCGACATTCTCAAATCGTTATCACATAGACACATTACCAAGCTGATCAATATCGTCGTGCGTTGCATTATCTCTGAGAATTGTATCCCCCAACTCAAGCTTCATGAAGCGCGCTGAGCGCAACATATACCTCATCATGGAATACTGTTCTGGTGGCGACCTCACCAACTACGTCAAGAAGCGCGGCCGCATAGAAAATCTCCAATATATTCCAGAGCCCGGCGCTGCACCCCAATATTATCCACATCCCAAGACAGGCGGCCTCGCAGAAATCGTCGTTCGCAGTTTCTTAAGGCAACTTGGTACGAATTCTCCTCCCATTTTCCCTCCACATGTTGATCACTTTTATCTGTAGCACGTGCACTCAAGTTCTTGCGGCAGCGAAACTTGATCCACCGTGATATAAAGCCACAAAACTTGCTTCTATGTCCTCCGGGTGATGACGACCTAGGCCGTGGACACCCCTTGGGAGTTCCTCTTCTCAAAGTGGCTGATTTCGGTTTCGCACGGTCCCTCCCCAACGCAATGATGGCCGAGACCCTTTGCGGATCACCGTCAGTATTCCTTAACGCCCTCGCTCTGCGGTTGCCCCGACTGAACGCATCCCCTCCTCCCAGGCTGTATATGGCACCTGAGATCCTTAGCAGTCAGAAGTACGACGCCAAGGCAGATCTCTGGTCCGTTGGTACAGTGCTTTACGAAATATCTGTTGGCAAACCCCCTTTCCGTGCCGCCAATCACCTTGAACTCTTAAGAAGGATTGAAAACTCCAAGGGTATCAAGTTTCCTGACGAAGACCCCAATCATCAGCCGCGTCCAGGAGAGGACCCACCACAAGTGGTCCCTCCAGATGTAAAGGCTCTTATCCGTGCGCTCTTACGGCGCAACCCCGCCGAACGTGCGAGCTTTGAAGAATTCTTCAAGAGCGAAGCCATGACAAACTCTAAATTTCCCCGGCCTGCCACCGCCAAGCCACCACCGCCGCCATCACAGGAGCTAGTGGATGATGGGAAGATACCTGAACATCACATGCGGATCCCACCAGAGGTCTTAGACCCGCGAGCGATGATCCCAGCAAGCAAGTTCAATTTTAGGAGGCGAGAAAGCGAAGGGACATCTCCCTCCCAAGAGGGATCGTCTTCAAGGTACGTTCATGTTGAAAGTCTTTTGTATAACATAGTGAATCGTCTCTCGCTGCAGTCCCCCCAGGGAACTTGACGTGGCGCCTGCTCTCCCAGATGTTCGCGTGACGTCCAATATATCTCCTGTGCCCGTCTCACGACCTACCTTGAAATTATTGTCCACGGAAGGATCTGTGATTCCGGGAGAGACCGAAGAGGACGGCCTACTCCGCCGGGAGTACGTTCTTGTAGGGGATACACAAGCCGTCGAGTTCAATCAGGCAGTAGACGGTCAGTATAATGCTCACATCATCTCCCCGCCGCGAACTGAGACAATTATCACAGAAATCAACGCAGCTCGGCGTCGACCCCTCCTTGACCGTCGTGTACCACCGACACCGGCCTCCGCTAATGATCCGAAACTTTCCCCCGAAATTCCTCACCCCGGACCTGAATCGCCATCAGGTGTAACATTCCCACCTCCGTTGAATCGTGGGACCGCACCAATCCCCACGGGCCGTTCAACGACGAACGCCCTCTCACGTGCTCTTAGCCTTGCGTCAAGGAAGCTTTTCGGTGCAGGCATGAGCAGCCCGCACTCACCACCACATTTCACTGCGTATGCAAATGGGCTGGGGACAGTGTCCCCGTCACCACGGATGCGCACTACAAGCATGGGCGGCGGCACGGGGGAGATTGACCCGGTGGAGGACGTGTTACTGGCAGGACTGGAACAGCTTGCGCAGAAGACGCACGTGATCACGCGCTGGGCCGACGAGATGTACGAGTTTGTGAAGAGTGTGCCACAGAGTGCGTCTCCCCTTGTCGTTTCTGGCACGCTTGCGTGAAGATTGACAGCGGCGACCGGCTGTGGGTTAGAGCCACTGCCGGACCCGAGCAAGTTCGTCCCGCATGAAGGTGAGAACGAAAAGCACGCGGCGCGCCGACGCAACGCAGACGTGCAGGCGGAGTATAACGCGGTGACGTGCGTCGCGATATACATGCTCGTGATGCAGTTCTCCCAAAAGGGCATCGATGAACTGCGCAAATACCAAGAGCATATGGAAATGCGGTACCCGGACGGTGACTTTGTCCTATCGGATGGCTTTGATGAAGGTGCGCTGCTAGTCTCAAGGGAGGGTGTGTAGTGTAAAGAATTCTGACCGTGGTGCAGCGCTATCTTGGTTCAAGGACCATTTTCTGCGGTGTAATGACCGCGCGGCGCTCGTCAAGACTTGGCTTCCCGCACAATACACAGGGCCTTCCACGTGGGTTGACGAACTCGTGTACAATAGGGCGCTTACCTTGGTAAGCACGCTTACCCTTGCCTCCGACCACACTAACTGTCCTGCTTTCTCGTTCGCGATTACAGAGCCGCACAGCCGCGCGCAAGGAGCTGCTCGATCAGCACAAGTCGCCCGATGAGTGCGAGCGCCTGTACGAAGAGTCGCTCTGGTGTCTGTACGCGCTGCAGGACGACCTGCTACAGAAGGGGAATCCGTTCATGGAGGAGGACCGTGAGACGATTGCTACGTGTACGTAGGCTTTCCGAACCTCGATCTCGTCATCGTGCTGACGATCTTGTCTGGCTGATAGGGATCAAGCGGACAAAGTTGCGTCTTGTGCGCTGCCGCGCGCGGATGGATATGCCTACGCGGGAGCGGCTGCGCGATGCGCGCGCGGACAAGAACCTCGACGATGTCGCACGGATACCAGCGCCCTGGGACGCTGAGGCGCTCCAGCAATTCCATCGTGCGACTGCATCACACTGACACCCCCTTTCCGGCAGCTCTTATTTGTTTACTTGGCTTCTTCCTCTTGTTTGGACCTCGGTCTAGATCCATTATGTTATTTATATTCCAAGGTGCTACCACCTTTCTGCTGTGTTGTATTACTGCTGTCATCCACACATTGACTGTTTCCCGTTCATGCTATGCCCATTTATACACGTCCGTGTTCTCTGGTTCTATTTCACCTTCTCATTGGTTTGATCGGAGAGGCAGCTAGTCGACTGCCTTGCCTTGTATTTAGATCCTTTTTTTCATTTTTCTTCACGCCTCCCTGACTTCTTTTACTCCAAACTACCTATCGTGCATTGTACCACCATCTGACAATTTCTCACAATTGCATCACCTGGACGCATACACACATACATTGTCTCAAAACCCTTCTAAAGCCAAATCTGTATTTAATTAGGGTCGGACATTTGTTGGGCCGTTTTTTGGAAATGGCATATCGAAGCTCTGGTCGAGGTCAATGCGGAGGTGTTCCCTCATGCGCAGAAAAAGGAGTGGCTTAAACTTGGTGCTTGGGGCAATGATGTAGCTTGCGTATGTTAAGATATGGACATGCCGGTAACTACTGTACGTGTATAATCAAAACGCCCTAGTCGAGAACCTGGGAGCCGCGTGGGACACGTTCTTTTTCTCCATCTCGTGCGCATGCCGGCGGCCTCGGATTACCTATCCTATCTATCACTATAGCACTGGCATATTGCATATAAGGTCTACCGGATTGCGAACCAGCCTTCCGAACTTCTTCCATGAGTCTCAACCCACTCAATACCGTGACAGCCTTGGCCTCTTCCCACCAAGTTATCATGATGCCGCCACCCATTGCCAACCGGGCGTGCGGTGCGGGCGCGGCTGTGAATCCTACCTGTCCTTTCCTTCGCCCACGAATGATATGAAAGAACCTGACGGCGTTCAGGTTGCGTGGAATCATCATCAAGAAATTAGGTAAAAAAAATTTGACTTTTTCAGGTGAAGTGAAAAATTAAAAAGTTGAAATACCCTCCAGTGGATTGTAACTTAGTAAAAATGATGACATTTACTTGTGTTGCAGAAACAGTTGGGTTCCTTTTTTAATTTATTATTTTTGACCATTTCACTGGTTCAAGCGGACAAGCCTGAGCCCCAAAACGGTTTATGTAGGAATGCTGATGAGCGAATTGGGGCAAACAAGCATTCAATTGGAGATCCGTACCCGCCGTCGGCTGATGGGTATGTTGAGAGGTTAGAGCGAATATTCGTCATGGACTTTAGGTGACATTTGCTCTCTTCCCTTCAATCGGCCACCCCCGGATGTAGGATTTCGGACTTTCGGTTCGGCATACTATAACAGTTAAAGTAATTGGATGCAGGAGAAGAGGGCTCAGTCGCACGATGCATCGTCATCCATTGTATTTATATCAGAAAACAGAGGATCTAAGTTCGATAGTACACCGGTAACACCAGAGAAAACCTCCCGCGCTACCGACCGCTAGCAAAAGGATTGATAGAATCCGAAGTTAACTCTATTGGTTCCACCCCAGAATATATCGTGTCGGGAGGTTTGCGCCATACTCCAACAGCAATTGTGCTATTTCCTGCGATTGTGTGAAAGTAATTGGGGTGAAACCTCCCTCGTTCTGTGCATGCACATTGGCTCCCCGTTCGAGTAGCAACCGGACGATGTCAGGTTTTTGGAAAAGAGCTGCGAGATGTAATGGTGACGCTTGGCCCTGCATCATTGCGTCCACATCCGCACCATGGTCAAGTAACGATCGAGCTAATTCCACATGTCCGTGACTTGATGCGAAATGCAACGATGTCTCGCCAAACTTGTCTCGGGAATTGACATCCGCGCCGTGCTCGATCAACAAAATCGCAACTTCACATCTTCCATGCTGCGATGCCAGGTACAGCGGAGTGTGGTAATGCGCATCCCGTTTGTTGACCTCCGCGCCGTCACCGAGCAATGACTTTACGACAGCGACGTCCCCCTCGGCAGATGCGGTATGCAATGAAATTGCTCTCTCGTCATCACCCCTTGTCCCTTCGCCATGACCGAGAGATGGCTGTGTGGCATCGGAAGGCACCGGGGTTTGCGACGCTGTATCTGATTGAATATTTCCCATGACATCTTGAAGACCCACACCTCCCACAGACTCCGCTAAGAATCTTGACACCTCACGCATCCCGTTGCGAGATGCGACATCGAAAGCGGTCTCGTCGTCACCATTTCGAGTGTTGATTTCTGCACCTGACTCGAGTAGTAGTTTCACTATCTCGAGGTGCCCACCTCGCGCTGCTTGGTGCAACGGAGTACAACCGTTCTTATCTTGAAGGTCGGGATTTGAGCCAGATTTAAGCAGCAGGCGCACAATTTCGGATCGCCCATAACCTGATGCCGAGTGTAAATAGGTTTCTCGATTTCCATTACGGACTTCGAGGTCGGCGTGGTATTCGATAAGTAACTGGGCCACGTTGAGATGCCCATTGATTGATGCGAAATGCAGCGGAGTCAAGTCGATCACTTTCACTGGATTTACATCTGGGCGGTGTTCATGTAACTGCTGCATGACATGAAGACAAAGGAATCGCGACGCACCACATGATGGAGTCAATGGATTTTTGTGACTAGGGTCCACAGCCGCGCCACTCTGGAGTAACAAAAGCACGACATCCACATGTCCATTTGCTGATGCTACCATCAGCGGAGTCGGGCCGTTGTCGCGGCGGGAGTCTACAGCTGCGCCACTCTGCAGTAACAAACGCGCGGTATCCACACGTCCCAGTCCCGATGCTGCCATCAGCGGAGTCAAGCCGTCGTTGCGACAGGAATCCACAGCTGCGCCATTCTGGAGTAACATATGCACGACATCCGCATGTCCATTTCCCGATGCTACCAAGAGCGGAGTCGAGCCGTCGTTGCGGCGGGAGTCCACAGCCGCGCCATTCTGGAGTAACAAATGCGCGGCATCTACATGTCCATGTCTCGATGTTAGCAACAGCGGAGTCGAGCCGTCGTTGCGGCGGGAGTCGACATCTGCGCCACCCTCGAGTAACAAACGCATGACAGCCACGCGTCCAAAATCCGATGCCAATGTCAATGGGGTGAGGCCACCGCTGTCGTGTAAGTCCACAACTGCGCCACCCTCGAGTAACGAGCGCACGCCATTCAGATCCCCTACCATTGATGATACGTGTAATAAGGCCCATCCATGACCGTCTTTGGTGTTGATATCTGTATGGTTGCGTAGCAATTCCACAACGTCACTGTGTCCTCCTATCCATGCCAGGTGTAGGGGAGTCGTGTTTGCGTGGTTCACCGCAGTTGGGTCGGCCTGATACGCAAGCAGAATGCGCGTCATCTCGACGTCGATTTTCATGACTGCGGCATGCAACGGCGTGCTATAGTACCCGCCCTTGGCATTGACGTAATTTGGATGCGTGATCGCAAGCCGTTCCACGACCCCACGGAATCCGCAAAGCGTAGCATAGTACAATGGGAGAGCCTCCGGTGTTGTGGGGTGATCCGTGAACATGGTTTCCCGATATGGATGGTCAATGTCATATACCCACACCCACGTCGCGAAGTATGGCTTGGATGAGTCGAAAAGAAGATCCATTTCGTCCTCGATGCTCGACGACACGTTCTCAAACCGGGCATGGTCTACCCAGTGCTGAGCGGCATAGGAAGCAATTGGAACGTTCGCCATGCTATTCTTGTCCACCTCAGGCTGGCCATCTAATGAGAGGAGAACACTGAGACAAGATTGAGCGAGTGTAGTGTGTGCGGAAGAAGGAAAAATATGGTAGCGGGAGAGTTCGTTTCTCGACTTGGCGAGCCGTTCTGATGTCAGGTATTCCTTGACCGAAAAATGTGAAAAATGCACTTCCGATGCACCGTTGACGTTGACGATCGTAATTAAACTTGAGCATGTTGACAGAACCGCTTCCTCCGAGTCAATGGGGCGCAAAGTGACGTCGTAGATAGGAAGCGGGCCCACATCAAATTGGATTGCGAGGATGTCCGCAACCTCGTCAGTACGAAGCAGTCGTATAGACACCGCCAGACATTGGAAGAGACGTTGGGCATAGTCACGACAGCCCTGCCCAATGCTGAGCAATATCCGTTCGTATGTTTCGTCCAAACTCTCCGGCAAGTCACGCAAAGCACGTCGGATTGCCGCCGGAATACAGCGACGCAGCATCGCTAGTTGGCAAACAACCCACCGAAACCTGAATGACTGCATTCGGAATCTTGTCATGCTAAAAAATAGTGGTGACATACATTCCGTCTGCCTTCCGTGAGAGCGCCTCAATGACGAGGTCCTTATCCTCTGGCCTCCATTTTCGCATGTTCCGATCAGAATGGACAATAAAACTGACGTAGTCGGATATGTCATTCTTCTGTCCACTCTGGTCCTGTAGTGAGACAGTATGAGACGCCAAGGGTTCCAAGGAGGCTCGGATATCGGCCTCAGGACGACTCGTTATGCATATGCATACATTTGAAAGTTGTAAACCGACGAGTTTCTCCAAGAGTTCGAGGACCCGATCGCGAGGAGAGATCGCGTCAGAAGCATTAGGACACTCATCAATGGCATCTACAATCATGTAGATCGGTGGTCGCCCTTCCATTTTGAGTATCATTTCCAAGCATTCCCATAGTTCATCGTCATCGGGTTGTCGTGAACCTGCATCGTACTTTGAATATAGGGAAGAAAGAATATTGTAGCAAGGATCAGATTTAGCAGACAACTGAGCAAGGAGGGATGTAAGTAAGCCGCTGACGTCCTGTTTCCTTGGGTCTCTGAAATCGCAATAGAAATATGTCATTAGAGCCAATCCTGAATCATGTAGCACTTGGACTTCTCGAATGATGCTGGAGCTGGTTGAAATGATGAATAAGCCGAACGTTAAGTGTTTGCATGCAACATACCAAAGTATACTTTTCCCGGAGCCCGCTGAAAAACAGTGGAGCATACAGTCATCAGATGCGTTTGAAGGGAAGTCAGAGAGCCGCATACGTTTTCCGTGGACCCACAAGAGGGGACCTGTCACTTGCCAATCCCTAAACGAGTTGCCCTGGGTAAACCATGTCGCTGTTCCACGGTGGTGTTGTCTGAGTGCGATATTGTGGTTTGTCGAGGGATCTGGAGGGTGAAGCCAATATCGGATTTTCTCTTGCAGCTGGTTACCTAAGAGATAGGTTCGTCCTAGGCGTATCAACAAAAGAGGTAGGGAATGACGAACGCTCCATCTTGTGTATTTCAGTGACAATCTCCTGTATCTCAACTGACGCTTGTAGTTAGCCCTAGAAATGTTGACGCCCCTATGCGAATTGAACATACCTAGTTTCCGTCGTGTGCCCTCAAACGATGCCCTGCCGCCTACTCAAGTCAGTCTGGTTGGTTCTTCAAGAACCAACAAAGTAGGGTTCGCATACCGTCCATGGCCACCTTTAGATTGTTTACTAGACCCTGGACCATCTCGAGCGTGTGAGCCGCAGTCACACGAACTTCCTCGTCTGTAAGTCGGTCCAACCTCTGTAGGATCGCTTCAATCTCACTCTCTCCTAACACCTTCCTTGCAAATTTTGCTGTTCTCAGGTCAGTCGTGTAGAATTTTGTAGGCAATAAGCTGCTCACTGAATCGACCTTGTTTGATTTGCTTCGTTGCCACGGCAAGCACCCCGAGGACCTCTGTCATTATTTTCACGAGAATATCTGACATCGCAGGGGCCAAAGAAATGCTTTCGGTATAGATATTAAGGCGTTTGAGGAAATGGCCGACGCATTCCAACAGGTCAACCAGAGCATCGTAGCTTGCACTCACGCCAGCAGCAGCCTAGTAATACAACATGGTATCACAGTCATCCGAAAAAGAGAGGATATAAACGTACTGCAAGGAGAATATCGACGCCGACAAAGATTGCTTTTGTCGGGGAGAATGGCACCTGGAGGGGAAAACGTGAGCATATAGTCACGAGTCACAGCCAATTCCCAGAGCTTACGATGCCAGCAACCTCGCCAAGGACTCTGCTAAATCCATGAACAACTTGAATTACTGGGTGAAGACAGTTGATCAATTTGCGATTTTTGTTCCGGTAGTCTTTGAATGCTGCTTCTCTCTCTTGAAGTAGCTGAAAGACGTCCTCGGAGGTGTGGCAGCTCCGCAGTTTGTGAGTGGAGGGATGACTGATGAGGTCGATCCCTGTCTGTTTGGAGTAGTTTTCTAAAGCGGCATTGAGGATTGACTGAAAATGAGGAGAGGAAGTCGCCGTCGAAGACATCAGATCCAGAGGAATATGTTGGAGTAAGGTGAGAGGCGACGACGAGGACCACGCCACACAGCCCACCTGCCTGTCGCAGTCGCTGCCAGTGGAACGCAGCGTGACCACTGGTCATTGCCCCTTTGCTCTCTCACGCTTAACCAGAGACGTAGGATGACATCGTTGTAGTTTACTACATCGACAGTCGAGGGCGGACGGTTATAATTACAAATCGCAAATCGCATCATCCGTACAGACCGCTCAGTGTGGCATGCCCACGACAGTAGCTCGGACAAGAATCTGACCACCATGACGTCGCGCTAGAACAGCACCCGCACCTTGCCCGCACCTTGGCTGGGGCATTCCAACAATTGCATCGCGCGACTGCATTACACTGACACCCTTCAGGTCGTTTCAGCCTGCTCCTCACGATTTACTTGAGTGTTGCCTACGCACACGCATATATCATACCCTTTAAAGCCAAATATTATTACATTGTGACATCTGTCGGGCATGTTTTAAAAATCGAAGCTCTGATCGAGATCGGCGTGGAGGTGCTCCTTCATGCACGGAGGAAGGAGTGGCTCGTTTTTGGTGCCTGGGGCAATCATGTAGCCTGCGCGCAGTAAGACACGACTATAACCAACTGCCGCTGTTAATCAGGAAGACCCACGGAAGGGCATCTCAACGCTCTCGCGCGCATTGAACCGGATCGTTGGGTGATCCTATAAATACAACCGTATTAGGCCGTTAGCCGCATAGACGTGCACCTACGTACAACGTATGGGATGTCCTCGAGCGAAACTGTCCGCACTCCCATCGTGAGCCAGATACGTATGTGTACAAAAGAAAAGCACCAAGGAGGTGGGAACGAACCGCGATCGACGACAACGCGCTTCGTCACACCGAGCGCTGTGTCCGTCGTCATCTGTACGGGGCCAAGATGACGCGTCGGGAAACCGAGCACGCGGAGTTCGGCGGTGCGGTCGCGTGGAGGGTCATCGCCTGTCCGCGCAGGGATCAGCAACCAGGTGCCGGCCTAGGGCACGTCTTTTCTGATAGACGCACCAAGGATACCCTAAACCACCAAGGAGCGGTGAGCCGACCAAAGAGATAAGCGGACAAGATCGGAAAATAAGGGGGAGAGACAAGAAGACGCACACCGAAGAGAAACCACGCGAATTTGCCGGCGTCGCCGTCGGCCGGTGTGAGCGCCTCGGACGCCTTGGGATCCAGTAGACACACTTGCTCAAGTGGGACGTTGCGCGCTTGCATCAGCGCTAGCACCCCCTGCTCAAAGCATTCTACTCGTGCCTGCGCAGGGGGAGTGGGGAACGCGTCACCGGGGGAAGAGACGGAGTTGGAGGTATCGGCGAGGGCGGTTGAGAGGGACGCGCTAGCCGCACGCGACAGATGTGTAAAGGCCACAGACGCGTCGGGACCTGCAAGCGTGCGCATGTGCTATGTCGTTGCGTGTATTGTCCAGGAGGGTAGTTGGCAGCGGATGTGCATGTGACACACGGACATCCCAAGGTCGCGCGTTCATCGGGTTCATTAGAAGGGGTAATGAGTCGAGTGTGGGAAGGTCATTATCATGGTAAGTTCCTGACACTCGGGGAAGAGGGATAGTACTCACCTTGTATTCGAGTTCCACCCAGCGAGGAAGTGCACGCGGGGTCGGATCATCCTCTTCCATGTGTTCTGCGAGACCGACACCAAGTCTACTGTTGGTCTTTACCTTTCTTTTCTCCAGTATGGCGCGAATGCGCTATCGGGTTATTCCTCACCAATTGCATACGTGAACGCCATCTTCATTCGAAAAAAAAAAGGAGAGCAGGTCGCCGCCGAAGTAGAGGTAGGAGATCTAATAAGTTCACGGCGCCGCGAGAATATTTGTTACATAACACCCATCCCCTTCCTCCTGATCGAAGTGCTGTGTATCATGATTTCGTCGACAACATGTTTCCGACGACTACCACCTCCAATAACTTTCGGTCGATCCTCGATGCTGCTTTGGACAGCTATGCCGAACAAACCGGAATAGACCTCGCCAATCAGGCCTCCGCCGACAGATTCGGGAGATGCGACACATCCGAGGACGTCCTTCGACTGCTTCAAGAGAGAGAAACGGCGTTCAAAGACTTTCGGAATACAAATCGCAAGTTGCTTAATTGCCTCCGCCCCGTAGTCCAAGTCATTCACTCGCTTTCTGGTATCTTCGGCGAGATTGCTGTCCTCGTAAGCCCCAGACATTGAAATCGTTTTATGCCGTGATATCTAAATGTTTCCTGTTCCAGGTGCCATTCCCACCGACAAAATTGATATTTGCTGGTGTCGATATTCTCCTTGCTGTACGTATCTCCCTTGTCTCTTTCCCATCCGGATCCTTGTCACATCCGGGTACATTAGGCTGCTACCGGCGTCAGCGCTAGTTATGACGCACTTGTCGAACTCTTCGACTGCATTGGAAGTTTTCTCAAACGGCTCCATATTTATTCCGGGATCCCGTTGGACAATACGATGATGGATGTACTCATAATGATAATGGTTGAAGTACTCTCGGTGCTTGCCCTGGCAACGAAGCAAATCAAACAGGGCCGGTTCAGTAAGCCGTTCACCGTCCGCACATTTCTCACGCCGAACTTCACCCAGGGAAATTTGGAAAGAAACTATTAGGAGAAAGCGACGTCGAGGCTGTCCTCAAGCGATTGGGCCGACTCACCCAGGAAGAAGCCCGGGTGACTGTAGCACATGTCCTCGAGGTGGTCCATGGTTTAGTCAATAACATGAAGGTAGTTATGGATGGTACGCAGCCCTTAATCTTACTATCAAGCAGTTGGCTAGAAGTTGTTCGAGCAGATGGCAACGCATCAACAGATGGCATACGGCAGGCATTATGTGTGTTCTACCTTCTTGGGACGGTCTGTGTTTTTAGCTGACTACTAATATTAGTTGAGTTACAAGAAGTTGCGAGCGGAATCAACAAGATCGAGCGTTTGTTTTTCCTTGCGTCGGTCCTGATAGACGCCGAGGCTGAACCTGTCTCGCAGGTAATCAGCTACAAGAGAAAATTCGACACTGGCTCCACCCTCCAGATCCCTCGACAAATCACAATATTGCGCTGAGACAACACCACGACGGAACAGCGACATGGTTTACTCAAGGCAACTCGTTCAAGAATTGGAAAGCGACAGGTTCTCTCATATGGATCCACGGAAAACGTATGCATCTCTCTGACTTCCCCTCTATCGCGTCTGATGGCTTTCTGCTCCACTACTCTGTAGCGGGCTCAGGGAAAAGTATACTTTGGTAGGTTGTATGCAAACACATCTCCATCGGTCTATTCATCATTTCGACCAGCTCAACCATTATTCAAGACGTCAAAGCACTACACGATTCCGGATTGGCCCTAATGACATATTTCTATTGCGATTTCAGAGACCCAAAGAAACAGGATGTCAGCGGCTTACTTGCATCCCTCCTCGCTCAGCTCTCTGCAAAGTCTGATCCTTGCTCTACCATTCTTTCTTTCCTGTATTCGAAGTGCGATGCCGGTTCACGACAGCCCAATGACGCTGAATTATGGGAATGCTTGGAAATGATACTCAAAATGGGAGGGCAACCACCAATCTACATTATCCTAGACGCCATCGACGAATGTCCAAATGGACGCGATATGATATCCCATCGCGAGTTGGTTCTCGAGCTTGTGGAAAAATTAGTCGGGTTGGACCTCCCAAATGTCCGCATATGCATAACGAGTCGTCCTGAAGCCGATATCCGAGCCTCCCTTGAACCTTTGGCATCTCATACTGTCTCTCTACACGACCAGAGTGGACAGAAGAATGATATTCTGGACTACGTCAGTTCTATGGTCCACTCCGATCGGAACATGCGAAAGTGGAGGCTGGAGGACAAGAAACTCGTTGTCGAGACGCTCTCACGGAAGGCAGACGGAATGTAAGCAATTACCGAAATACAATTTCACGCCACGTCGATCACGGATACCATTATTCAGGTTTCGCTGGGTTGTTTGCCAACTAGCAATGCTGCGTCGCTGTATTCCGGCAGCGATCTGACGTGCTCTGGATGACTTGCCAGAGAGTTTGGACGAAACATATGAGCGGATATTGCTCAGCATCGGTCAGGAGAGACGTGATTATGCTCGACGCCTTTTCCAATGTCTTGCGATGTCAATTCGACCCCTTCGTGTTGACGAAGTTGCGGACATTCTTTCCATCCAATTTGACGTGGGGCCGCTTCCAATCTATGACGTCACTTTGCGCCCCGAGGACTCGGAAGAAGCCATTTTATCAACATGCTCGAGTTTAATTACGATCGTCAATGTCAATAGCTCACCAGTGGTGCAATTCTCGCACTTTTCAGTCAAGGAGTACCTAACATCGGAACGGCTCGCCAAGTCCAGAAATGGACTCTCCCGCTATCACATTCTGCCTCGATCGGCACACACTACTCTCGCTCAGTCTTCTCTCAGCATCCTTCTTACATTAGACGACCAGGTCAACAAGAATGTCTTGAAGAACTTTCCCTTTGCTCCCTATGCCGCTCAATATTGGGTAGACCACGCTCAGTTTGAGAACGTGTCGTCTAGCATCGAGGACGCAATGGAGCTCCTTTTTGACTCCTCCAAGCCGCACTTCGCAACCTGGGTGTGGATATACGACATTGACTATCCCTTTCGGGAAATCATGTTCGCGGACCACCCTACACCACCAGAGGTTGTCCCACTGTACTATGCTACACTATGCGGATTCTGTGGGGTTGTAGAACGGCTTGCAGTTACCTGTCCACGGGATGTCAACGCCACGGGCGGGTACTATTGGAGGCCTTTACATGCCGCAATCTGGAAAGGGAATATCGAGATGGTGGAATTACTGCTTGCGCACAACGCCGACGTAACTGCCTTCAACGATAAGCAAATGACTGCTCTGCACTTGGCATCGCGAAGAGGGCAGAGTGACGTTGTGGAGTTAACGCTCACTCACCACACCGATACCGATATCAAAGACGAGAAGGGTCAGACCCCATTAATTTTAGCGTCGCAATATGGACATTTGACGGTCGCGCGTTTATTACTTGAGCGTGGCGCTGGCGTGGATTCCCATGACGACAAAGGCTGGACCGCATTGAAGGCAGCATCGGGGGATGGGCATGCGGATGTCGTGTGCTTGTTACTCGAGGCCGGCGCAGCCGTGGATTCCCGTGACAACGACGGGTGGACTGCATTAATGGCAGCATCGGCAAAGGGTTTTGCGCATATCGTGCGTTTGCTGCTCCAGGGTGGTGCCGCCGTGGACTCCCGTCGCAACAACAGCTGGACCGCGCTGATGTCAGCATCGGCGAATGGACATTCGCTTGTCGTGCGTTTGTTACTCGAGGCTGGCACGGCCCTGGATTCACGTCAAGGCGATGGCGCGACCGGATTGATAATGGCATCGACGCATGGATATGTGGATGTCGTACGCCAGTTACTCCAAGCCGGCGCAGATGTGAACTCCTGTCGCAAGGACGGCTCGACCTCATTGATGTTAGCATCATGGAATGGACATCTGGATATCGTGGACTTGTTACTGGAGGGGGGCGCAGCTGTAGACTCCCATCAAGACAATGGCTTGACCGCGTTGATGTCTGCATCGGTGAATGGTCATGTTGGTGTTGTGCGTTTGTTACTCGAGGGTGGCGCAAACGCGGACACCTGTCAAGACGATGGCTTGACCGCATTAACGTTTGCGTCGGCTCATGGACATGCCGATGTCGCGCATTTGTTGCTCGAGGGTGGCGCAACCGTGGACTCCCGTCCCAGCGACGGCGGGACTTCATTGATCCGAGCCTCAAGGAAGGGACATCCGGATGTCGTGCGTTTACTACTCGACGGTGGTGCCGCTGTTGACTCTTGTGATAATAATGGCTGGACCGCGTTGATGTTATCATCGAGGAACGGACATCTGGATGTTGTGCGCTTGTTACTCAAGAGTGGCGCAGCTGTGAATTTCTGTAACGACGATGGCTGGACGGCATTGACGTCAACATCTGCGGTTGGACATGCGAACCTCCTCGCTTTGTCACTCAAAGATAATGCAGTGGCGAACCCCCATCAAAACGGCTCCTTGGCCCCATCTGATGGTGCGTAGCGATTTCTGTCTCCGTGTCATGCAACGGTCACCTGACCACCAGCTAGATGCAAATCCACTGAAAGTAATTCTTTCTTTCCCGATACACCTCGCACCAATCGAGCGGCATCTCAGCGTGGCAGAGTTGCTCATCGAATACCGTGCCGACCTTGACGTGCGTAATGAAAATCAAGAAACCCATTTACACCTAGCGTCAGGTTATGGGCAACTCGAAATTGTGCACCTGCTCCTCAAATCTGGCGCAAACCCAAACCCCCAAGATAAAGGCGGTTGGACTCCGCTGCACAAAGCAGCGCAAAATGGGCACCTCGAGATAGTGAGGCTACTACTCGAATCGGGTGCAGGAGTCAACATTCGAAATGATGACGATGAGACCGCTTTCGATGTCGCATCTCGCAATGGGAAACGTGAGGTGGTAACGTTCTTGGCGAAGTCTGTGGGGGGTATGGATCAAGATGCTTGGGGCAATATTCAGCTGGATACAACATCTCCGAACCCGGCGCCTTCCGATGCTACCCAGCCATCGGTTGATCATGGAGACGAGGCGAGGACTCGTGGCGAGGGGGCTATTTCGTTGCATACTGCAACTGCACTGGGGAATCTTGTCATCGTGCGGTCATTACTCGACGACGGCGCGGAGGTCAACAAACGGGATGCGGATCACCAGACTCCGTTGCACTGGGCGTCATGGTGTGGAAAAACCGAAGTCGCGGTGTTGTTGATCAAGTATGGCGCGGATGTCAATTCCAGAGACAATCTTGGTCGTACATCGTTGCACTATGCATCGCTCTGTGGACATGTGGACGTGGTGCGATTGATACTTGACCATGGCGCTAATGTCAACGTATCGAAGCAGGACCGATGGACGGCATTGCATCTCGCAACTCTTTACCGTCGACGTGACGTTGTTCGGTTGTTGCTCGAACGGGGAGCAAATGTACATGTACGGAACGAGGAAGATTTGACCCCATATACAATAGCGACGTGGACCGGATCGCGGGAGATGGCGCAATTGTTGCTGGAGTACGGCGCCCCGGAAATATAGGGCACTACCGGATATGGGATCACATAGCTCCGTTGTTTTATTCATTGACGAATGTAAATACCATAGCGTAAAGCGTAGTGCGACTGACCACCCTCCTCATGTAGTCTGTGTTATTGCATTCATTTCCGAGCGTCCGACAATACTGCCCTGATCGATTGAAGGGGGAGGCCGCCTCAAGCCCTCCGTGCCCGGTCCTGTAGCACGCTCGCGTAGTCGTTCCCGGCTCCCATCGGCCCATGGCGGGTACAGTTCCCCCCTCTTCTTAATAGTGTACTCCACGTGGGACAGAAAGGTGGAAACTTGAACCAATGACTGTCTAAGAGAGTGCGTGAGTAGGGGGGTTTCACAACCTAATGGACGAGATACAGAAGTCTGTCAAACTACGCGACACTCAAGGTGCTGGCGCTCTCATGGCTTTCAAGTAGGGAGCGAATAGCTAAGCCAAGGTAACCAGCAGCGAGCAGTGACTATGGTCGGGTCTGGGACCTGTTGACGATACCTGACATCATTACTCATGGCCCACCTGGCGGTCCAGGTACGTAAAATATACAAAGTCCCGCTGTTGGCGATTTTCATCGGAAATGACCCCTTTGGACTAGTATTACCAGAGAGACTGCTATGAAAGTGGTATAAGACCGACTTGGAGACAGGCTAAGCGACAAAGGAATGAAACAGGGCTGTGTATTCGAAGCCAGCCGTGCGTGATGAGTCATCCGAAGCAAGAATAGCACCAACACCCGGTGTGACCACCATTTTCAACAGAACCCTATTCCGTCGCTTGTTTACTTGGTCCTCCTCCGGGCCCAATGCAAAATGTTCCGCAGAGATTCATCTGACCGACCAGTCGGGTATGGCCACATCCAACTACCAGTGGAATTCAGGTGCTGCCTCAGCGCTGCATCCTAGACATTACATGCTGGCGTAATTCGCCAGCATTTTGGGAGCGTGTGCGAGGAGCCGTGGAAAAAAGGAGTCAAGGGGCTACCGGAATTGCTATAAACTTGAAAGACTGCGAGTCGGAGCTTTTGGAACTAGCGGGAGAGTACAGACGGACCAAGTGGTAGCCTGAGATAAGTTTTTTCAACTTGATCCGAGTCATAGATCTCAAGCCTGAGTTGCCGCGGCGTGGCCGGCCGTGGTTTTGGTCCCGCTCCGGCTCGGCGTCTTTCGGGCCGCGTCGATGTCGTAGGCGGATGTGCAAGGCACCGTCACGGTGGTGACGTTGGGCACGAACATCTCTGCCGACTTGCTAAATGCTGAGGACGACATCACCGCGTTATTCCCGAGATATGTCAACATCCGGGGTGGAATGGTCTTCGCATTCCTGGGAGGATTGGCACTGTGACTCCGAGTCAGTAACTTTCAATTCCATTGCCCGGAGATCCCTGGTGCGACGCAAGACATCGGCATCACCTCACATCAGCTGCCTGACTCGCTGCTGCGAGCGCCAAGGGTTTCTGTTTGTTATCCTCCATGAGCGATTATACGGTCCGAGTTTCTTGTCATCACCATTGGCAGGCAGGGTCATGGTCACCGACGTAAGTCCGTGTGATTCTTTGATCCTTGTCTTTGGCAAAACCTTCCTAGCTTAGTAAGTCGACTTGATTGTCAGTAGTAAGTATCAACGCAAAAATACGCATCGGTCTTGGTCCACGTCTCTTCGACATTTCGTACCTGCTTGGGATGAGATCCATTCCATTGTTCGCGTTGGCACTCATTCCCGGGCCCGCCGTTGGCGGATATACAGCTTACTCCCGGGCCTGGCATCAGTAGTCACGGTATACTTCGCGCTTTCCCAGCTTTTCCCCGCCCGCGAAACCATGTTCGACCACACAGTTCTACAGCAAGAGTCCCTCCAAGACAACACGAGCTATTCCGCCAGCAACGAAAAGAAGGATGGTTCCCGTGAAGACCGCGTAGACACTCACAGATCGGCGACCAGCCTTGTCTGGAACTTAGGAACGCATCCCGTCTCGATTTTGCCCTCCTTCCGAGAAGCTTGACTTCCGTCATCAGGAATCCAATAATGATATCCACCGGGCGTCACAGTCGTGGTGCCAACTGGAATGCTATTACTCTACTCTGCGTTTTTCGAGAAGTTGACGTTCTGCCCTTTTTTCCCCAAGAAGCGCGACGATAATGACGTACTGCAAGGACTCCGAGTACTTGTAACTTCCTGCACCCCGGATGACATCTCCGAGTCGTTCCATCAAGAGAGCATCTAGTCGACATGGCTTCCATCACATGGATTCCAGTTTGACCGCCGATGCTCGCGGGACTGTCAGCCGCAGCCGAGACTATCAGCTGAGACAGCGATATTAACCATTAGGGGGTCCCGGAAATGTATATAAGATGGGACATATCTCCCATTCTATCCAGATCGCCTCCTCCCTTCGAGCTACATCTTCCGTCGTGGATCCGGGTAGCAGCCAGTCTTGTACTGCAGCTACGCGCAAGCCATACGGAGACGTCGGTCTTGGGAGAGCGATAGAGTGCCCCTCTCCTCCTCCCCTTGACCCTCCCTCATCGAGAAACTTCAAACATGCGCGCTTGTTATGTGCACCTCGTGTGCACGCAAGTTGTCGCCATGGGTTGAAGGACCGCTCGTGAGGGGTACTGCGTCGAGAGGGGTCGGAAAGGGCGCCTCGTTGTACGTACTGACCTGCTTTACTTCGCGTCCTCCCCTCGGTCACCCCCTCGTTGACGCAATACATATGTGCACGTCGCGGGGGACCAGTGCCGAGGGGGGTTGGAAAGAGATTCGCGTACTGTACTCGCATCCTCACCTCGGTCACCCCCTCGTCGACCCATGCGACGCATGCCAGTCGCGGGGGATCAGTGTCGAAGTGGGTTGGAAAAAGTGTGAGCGTACATACTGTAGTGCGGTAGTAGATAGGGCTGGCAGCGACGTGTCCAGATGCCCGGGGAGTTCTGACGAGTCGCTGGGGGACTGGCACTCGTACCCCTCGAGGACGCAAGAGGCAGAAAAAGCCCAACTAAAAGAAAGGTCCCGAGGTTTAGAACCGGGCGTCTTGCCTTTGATGGCCGGGACGCGTCGCTGCTGCCAACCCCACGGAAAAAATGAATATATATGTCGTGGGTTGACTCGTTATATCTTGGTCCGTGGGATTCCTGAGGCGGGTTGAGAGTTCAACATGTAGTGCATGGTAAGTTGGGACTCGGAACGGCTCAGAAAATAAATTGCACTGTTACAGTACACGCAATTTTTTTCGAATATTCACCACGGATATGCAAATTCATCTTGACAAGGATGGGGGAGGGAGACACGGGGATAGGGTCCTCATTTTCCTGTGCCGCATCACGATTCAGTGATGGGACGTCATTCACGCTTTCCTTTAATTGATTTTGATAGATGCCCGCGGTATAAAGTGAGTACCGAGTCTGGAAGGGAGGGGAGGGAGACGTGAAGGATAGGTTAACTAGGGATCAGTGGCTGAGGAAGCTGATTGGCAGATTAATTTAGAACTAAAACTGTTCCTGAACACCTTCCCCTTGCAAAAAAAATTATATTGAGGGTCAGGAACGTCCAGGAGTCGCGAGGGACGACAGTGGGACGACGAACTTGATGTCTTCCGATTTCATCCGCGTCTTGGTCACGTGGTTTCCCCTCACTCAGACGTGATTCAACCCCCACTGCCACCAGACCAAGTTTGTTCTTTTATTTCTTTCTCATCGTCTCGACAACAGGCATTGCTCAAAGTTCGCATGTCTGGGGCACTTTTTACCCATTGTTTCACCGTTTACGGACCCTGACGATTACCATGGGTACAATACGCTCACGAGTTTTTTATACTCACCTACTTCCTCTGGTAAAATCAATCATTTATTTCAAAAGGTCTGCGTGCATTAACGTTCACTTTTTTTGGTATCGCATCTACTTGCCGGCATCAACTTGGTTTCAACCTCGTTATTACCTATTGCTTCCCAGCTCTTGGCATAACCCCCTTCGCCCTCCGTTTCAGATTCGTCTCACTTTCGGCCTTCACCTTTCGATTCGGGCCGTATTGCTTGCATCTGCGTTGTCTCTTTCCGCCTCAGCCCCTTCCACCACCCTCGTTGTCTCGCTTCCGTCGCTTCCTTCGCTCTTCTCCTTCCGCCTCTCGTTCCACGTTCCACCGCCCCTCGTGCTTCCGTCTCGGTTCGTCTCTCGTCACCCCATATGTTTTCACGTGGTTGCGCACGACTTCACATTGTGTATGCTCCTCCAACGTCTGGTTCTCGCAATTCACATTCCTTCCTAATACCTACTTTCGCTTCTTCCCATCGCGTCTATCTGCTTCCTCAGGATCAAGTGATGCCGAGGCTGACGTGATCGTTTGAGCGTTTTCATCCGACCTCTCACCGCTCCAGCTCCCATAACCCACCCGTTCTTCGTTGATCCAACGAACACGTCGACGGATTCTTGCGTAAAAAGTGTGGCTCAAGAAGGAATGAGGTCCGAGTTCATGTTGCGGCAGTGTGGAAGGAAGGATCCCAGACAAGTCGAGCCCGACGCGTATTTAAGAACAACCTCACTTTTTTCCGGCTACGCTATCAGATCGACGGACCCCCTATATCCAAGGCCCTGCTCGACGGATGGGGATATACGGTGCGTAATCACGCTGTGGGTTCAGAGCAGCCGATAACACCCAGTATCTAGGTACAGCAAGGTGAAAACAAGCAGATAAGCGACGAGGCAAAACATTACAGTAAAACCAAAAAAAACGTCCGTAGCACCGCATGTGCGAGTTCTCTCGCAGTAGGGCCGGCGAATCGAGAAGAGAAAGAAAACGAGAAACAACTGAAGGTATGGACAAAAGGTATACACGCAGCGGTTAGGACCGC
>Ga0209488_10000813_pt1 | contig 26506 bp, 39 predicted proteins | sample Rivendell_Oct201_8_FD_188349 | JGI IMG/M metagenome (GOLD analysis project Ga0209488, IMG submission 188349) | Vadose zone soil microbial communities from the Eel River Critical Zone Observatory, Northern California, USA -... | ecosystem: Environmental > Terrestrial > Soil > Vadose zone >...
GGCTTTAAGGGTATCAACGTTTTTCTCTCGCAGGTTTTGCCATGCGCTAGCTTTGGCCTGTATTTATCGAGACCGTACGCTCAGCCTGTCAGTCTGTCAGTGAGAGGAGCAAGCCAGTTCGTGTTTATTACAAGACTGACTTACGGGGTTAGCTATTTGAAGTCATCACCTAGAGTACGGCTTCCCCTCGACCATTCTACGAACTGTAGTATGTCCCGGGCCATGGCGTTATTCCCAGGCGTCCACGTCCGTGACCTCCACCGCGCTGGTTCCCTCTCGACAACTGTATCCGCGACTCGGGTAACGCGGCCTGTCCTCCTATCATACGTGTCATCAATTGTGGGCGGTCAGCTGTACACCGGGATGCCCGGCTTTTTGGACGTCTCCGTGGGGGTGATTCTTAGAGCAACTGGGTGGATTTTCCAACAGGTCATGATGCCAGACGCTGCCAGAGGTCGAGAGATGGACCGCTCACGGCGGTTGGACTAGTGGGTTGTCTATGTCCGCATTGTCTCCCTTATACAATGTCTTCCTAGCGCCTTTGACCATGACGTTGACGATTTCCCCTGTTTCGGAAATGCTGGCGTCGGTATTCCAGAGGAAGATATTCGGAGTCCATGCCAGTGGGACTTGCTCTATATGAAAGGTCAACATTGGTCTCAACAATACCTGTCCCGTTAAACAACGCCCCTTGGCTGACATCGTTGACTTCAGGAGCCGCGAGCCCCACTCTCTGCTCCGCGAGAGGGGCATTGCTTACTATAGTACGTTCTCTGTTTTTTACTCCTGTCTGAAAATCATGTCTTATTTTTGCTTTTACTCAAATCCCTTTCCTCTTAGCGAGGAGAAGAAGCGCAGGCCCAGGTACACGGTCGCCCTCGCTGGCGGGATTCTGCAAACCACTGAGGTCACTAATTAATTCATACTTGAGTCACTAGATCCCCCGTGTTCGCATTGTCATGGTGCCAAATAGGGCTGTTCAGTGAGGTATTTACGCGATCGATGTCTGACGCCGCATTATCAAGTATCGGGTTTCATCGTGAGCCGCTTTGACAACCCCGAGCGATCAGTCCTTTATAAGCTTTAATGACAGCTGACAGTGGCTTAAGTTATACCGTGACTTATTGCTAAAATTGCTCCAGTCATGCCTCTCGCTAGCACTCGTTGGCAGTTGTTCCCGGATGCGCGTGCCTCTCCTTAACGTGTGCCTCTCCTCCTGCTCGACTTTTGCTTTCTCGCTCTTCTCGCGCTTCGCTTCCCCCATCGCCCTCGGACTTCCACTTAAGCCCCGAACTCCGATTGTTTGCTAACCTTGATAACGTACGGAATGAATCCTACGTTTACCGACAATTGTCTGTTTGTGTCGGGCACTCTGGGATTCATCATAATCATTGCTTAACGTGCCCCGGGCAAGCCCAGCCCCTCCTTCCCATGTACTTTTCATCTGCGATTTTTCCCCCGCCGGATCCCGCCTCGCGCCAGCCATTCACAACAGCGGCCATCCTTCCCCTGTCTTCATTTCACTATCTTTTAGCCGTGCTCGCCATTCTTCCCCATACGTTTATTCTGCGACTCGCATTGGTACCTATCATCCTATGGCAAACTTGGAACTGTGCTGTGGGGCTGGATTTCTCCGCAGGGTTGGCGAGATCGTATGGGTATGAAAGTACGGACAGACTCAACCACTGGAATTTTGCATATATGGTGCGGTCAACGATGTCCTTTCTATTTCATGCGTTTACTAATCCCCAAGTTGCCTCCCAGATTGGGATGTTGACAATAGCGTTGAAGTCTCTCCAGTGGGCATTTACTAGGAAACCGCTAAGGCGGTTCGAACAACCCGCAGAGTGGCAACACGCTCCCGTCGAGCGCGAGTTGTCCATCGCCAATGTCCTCCTCGGTGCCTTCGATCTCCTATGCAGTCAGCGCGGAATTGGATGGTCGTGGTCAAGCAAGCCGTTCCCCCCAACGGGCACGCGCACTACGTCCATCACGTCCATCCTCTGCAAGATGCTCTTCAAACTAGTCGTATTCGACGGTCTCCGCTACGTCGTGCAGTACACGCGACCCTCTATCGACACGCCTGCAGGCGACACGCTCTTCGACCCGAAGCTGAGCATAATCCCGCGGTTCGCGCTCGCAATCTTCTTAACACTCTGCTTCGGCCTAATAATATACACGAGCGTCGACGCGACGTACCACTTTGCGACGCTCGTCGGCCGCCTCATCCTGCGGCAGCCCGCATGGCAGTGGCCCCCGCTCTTCGACCGCCCCTGGGCGGCCACCTCGATCACGGACTTGTGGTCCTTCCGCTGGCACCAGACCTTCCGGCACAACTTCATCGTGTTCGGCGCGCGTCCGGGCGGCGCGTTGCTCGGCCGGCCCGGTGCGCTTGTCGGCGCCTTTGCTGTGTCCGCGGCCTTGCACAGCCTCGGTATTTGGGGCCTCGGGCGCGGGACGGAGTTCCGCACAGCTGGAGGGCCTTTGGTCCTCATGGGAATCGGCGCGGTGCTGGAGCATGCATTAAAGATACTGACTGGGCGTCGTGTGTGTGGGCTTTGGGGCTGGGCGTGGACCATGGGGTGGACGCTCGGGTGGGGGACACTTATGGTTGATGCGTGGGCTCGACGAGGGATGATCGCGTGTGACCTGTTCCCGGAGGGACTCCGGCCAGGAAAACGACTTGTTGATGCGGTTATCTCGTTTACACGATGATATGTTGATGTGCAGCTGAGTAACTTTGTAACTCGTTGCGTATGACTCTCCTGCTTTCAGTTGACTCATTCCTGATGTGGCTGGACACTTTAGATACAACTCATACCAACTGTGTGTGTTTGATTCCCTGTACATGTTTCTGTTCTTCAGGGATGAGTCCTGAGCTCATCCTCTTTGTGCAATAATACAGGCAGTTGCAACTTGCAACTTTGCTAACAGACTTGTGTGAGCCAGTGAACTTCAGAGTTTCTTGAAGCTACCTAGGGTACTCGCATGGCCCGCCGCTCACCTGTGTGCGGTGCCGAGGATAGGCTATCGAGCGCCGCGAGACCCCAACCGAGTGTGTGCAGGAGAAGTCGGTTACTATGATTGAGGCTGGCGAGTGCGGCACATAAAACATTATGATGTTGATGGCGCGCGTGCTTCGGGCACGATAAGCTGACACGCCCTCTCCTTCCTTTATTTATTTCAGTGCTGATGAAGGTAGTCGTTTATACTGGCACTTGTGCTCGTACCGGCGATGTTCGAGGCGGGTGTGACCTTCAACTTGAAGTTACACGTGTTTATTCAGTTGGGCTTGCTAATCGAGGTACCAAGGGGACAGGTGTGGGGAATCAGGAGCTTATAAGACTTGAGAAAGTTCACGCAAGATGTATTCTACATCTTACACCCATGTCCGACTCGATATATGACTTTGCAGCGCTTTCTGCGCCGATGTTCCACTGGCAGAGTCAATGGACTTGCTCTACTATATAAAAGGTCCGTATACTGTGGTCCCAACACCTGAACAACACTTTCAGGTCCTGCTCCTGTCGTGTAAAACGATGCCCCATAGCAGACCTTGAAAAGCAACAGGGAATGACTTCTACATTTACGGACGACTGTCCGTTTCTGTTGGGCACTCTCCGGGCGCTCTACCACCATCGTCATCATCGCTTAACGCACGCCCTGAGCGAGCACAGCACCTTCATCCCCTATCCCATGCACTTTCCATCTGCAAATTTTCCCCCTCCTCCGGATCCCGCCTTGCGTCAACCATTCACAACAGCGGCCATCCTTCCTCTATATTCATGCCACTTTCTTTTAGCTGTGCTCGCCATTCTTCCCTATACATTTATTCTGCGACTCGCCTTGGTGCCCATCATCCTATGGCAAACCTGGAATTGTGCCGTGGTGCTGGATTTCTCCGCAGGGTTGGCGAGATTTTTGGGGCTTGAAAGTTCGGATAGACTCAATCACTGGAACTTTGCGTATGTGGTGCGGTCAACGATGTCCTTTCTATTTCTGCGTTTGCTGATGCCCGAGTCGCTTCCCAGATTGGGATGTTCACAGTAGCATTGAAGTCTCTCCAGTGGGCATTTGCTAGGAAACCCCTAAGGAGGTACGAACGACCAGCAGGATGGCAACACACTCCCATCGAGCGCGAGTTGTCCATCGCCAATGTCCTCCTCGGTGCCTTCGATCTCCTATGCAGTCAGCGCGGAATTGGGTGGTCGTGGTCGAGCAAGCCGTTTCCCCCAACGGGCACCCGCACTACGTCCCTCCCGTCCATCCTCGCCAAGATGCTCTTAAAACTGGTCGTGTTCGACATCTTCCACTACCTCGTGCAGTACACGCGACCCTCCCTCGACATACCAGCAGGCGACACGCTCTTCGACCCGACACTGAGCATAATCCCGCGCTTCGCCCTCGCAACCTTCCTCACCCTCTGTGCCGGCGTAGTGGTGTACACGACCGTCGACGCGATGTACCACTTTGCGACGCTCGTCGGTCGCCTCATCCTGCGGCAGGCCGCATGGCAGTGGCCCCCGCTCTCCAACCGCCCCTGGATGGCCACTTCGATCACGGAATTCTGGTCCTTCCGTTGGCACCAGTTCTTCCGTCACCTCTTCGTCGTATTTGGCGGGCGCCCGGGCGGCGCGTTGCTCGGCCGGCCCGGCGCGCTCATCGGGGCCTTTGCTGTGTCTGGGGTCATGCACGACCTCGGTATTTGGGGCCTCGGGCGCGGGACGGAGTTCCGCACCGCCGGAGGGTTTTTCATCCTCATGGGCGTCGGCGCGGCGCTGGAGCATTCGTTCAAGACGCTGACTGGACGTCGTGTATGTGGGCTTTGGGGCTGGGCGTGGACCATGGGGTGGACGCTCGGGTGGGGGACGCTTATGATTGATGCGTGGGCTCGACGAGGGATGATCGCGTGTGACTTCTTCCCGGATGGACTCCGGCCAGGAAAACGGATTGTTGATGCGGTTATCTCGTTTACATGATGATATGTTGATATCCAGTTGAGCATCTCTTTTTTCATAATTAAGTTACCTCAGATGTGGGCATATTCAGCCCCGTGACTAATCGGACATTCCTTATACCATTGGTGAGCTTGGCTGAGCGGTGTGCCTGAAACGGACGTCTGTCACAAGCTTGTTTTTGGGCCGGCTACCTCCCGCTGACATCCACGTTCTTTACATAAAGTCGCTGTCCTCAACTCTTGTTAACTGGCGTCCTCATGGCGCCCTATCCATTACGGACGTAGCCACCTAAGCAGGACAATTTCTGAGGGGATACTAACAGGTGCATGTCTTACGGGGGACGGGCTTTGAGTCATGGGAACCAACAAAATAGATGAGGTGGGATAACCGAAAACGCTGAGGAAGTCGGATCTAGGTCGAGTCGTTATTTATGGACTTCCTGCTCTCTAAGATCTGGAATACTGGACTTTTATGGCTGCCATTAGAGACCGTTCCGTCCTTGCGAGTGGCAATCCAGTCCACTGTTGTCAAGGACCGACCGTAAGCGAGATATGTCACATCATCCTCACCATCTCCGCACACCTGCGCCGGTGTGCGGGAGGATGACAGACAAATATACCTACACACAGGAGAGGATACAGGCTCCCGTTGGGACATCTTCTGCGAGATTGATTGTCGTGTTTCCAGAGCGCAATTTAACATTTGTCGCAGGTGTCTTCCAGTCAGCATTCGGGTTAGGGAGACCTGCCAAATGATAAGATGGATTGTGGGTCAGCGTTGGGCGCCTTCCGAAACTCTACACAAGACACTGGCAGCTGGGGAGAAGCCAGCAGGAAAGAAGGGCGTGGCGCGCCCACCAACAAAAATATACTTCAGCGCGATGAGGTGGATAGTACCCGAGTCAGGCATGGTGCTATTGACACACGCGGTACCGGTGTTCCTTCAGGAGATGTGACGGCAGCGTGAAAAGGTTAATCGCACGTTCGAAGGGACCCCTAACGAGTCTCCGAGTCGGGGCACGTACCACGACACGAACTCAGCGAGACCTTCATCCTCGTACGAAATCGTGGCGCCACTCGGTTCTATGATGCAGTCCGTATCTAGGTTCCTGGGGGAGACATCCACTTGCCGGGCGGTCGCCTGGACGAGAGCGAGGGCGTAGAATAGAACGATCGCAAAGAGCAACATGCCGAGATGAATAAGAGTGGGTACCCTTCAAGTTAAGGGGTTCCGGAAGGGCGTTGTATTGGCTCATTTTATACGTCGATAGCCTGCGGCAGTTAGTTCACTCGCACTGGCAGTCGGTACAGGACGTGGTCCACTCTGAGCCCCGGCTTCTTCATGTGCCCGATTTGGATAGGGCTAAATCTTCTAATCTTGGCCTCCGATTCAGTCTCCGATTACCGTCGCAAGGCTTCCTCCAAAACCGAGCCTTAACTGAAGACACAACCCCGACACGTCATCAAGCGTGATCGCTACACAATATCAAAAAAAAAGTTGAACAGGTAGATAGAGGATGTTAAATGAGCGAGTAATTTATGGTGTCCGACGGAGGGCCTGTCCGAGATGAGACACGATAGGGTATCAGAGCACGTCAATAACCGAGCCCCAGAGACGAGCGTGGATTCTAAGAGCCTTGTATTTGAGACAAGCAGACGTTGCAGCTTTCACCTGCTTTTCGGTGAGTAACTGGTGAGTAGTGAATGTTGATAGTCCGAGGTGGAAAAGTCCCGGGAGAGGCATGCCATGATGTGGATTCTCGCAGGACTCTGACCTCCACCCAGTTTTCTGTCATGAATCGACGGCGGCTGGTCACCGTCCGTTCTATACAACCTTGTTTGGGGAGTGGACACCGCAACGAATACGGCCCATCACCCTGGAACTTGTTTGTCACCGTACTAAGAGCCGTCATCTCACAACGGCATGACATGCCAGGGCACGGGGCCTCCGAGACCAAGTTGGACCCGCCCCAAATGCATGCGGGGGGAGAACCTGACGAAGGGTGACGTGAAAGTCTAACTTTCACCTCCATGAGTACAAGCTCCAATTGGCCCATCGCATCCCAGGACGAATCGACGCCCATCCTCATGGAATTGTAACAGGAATCGGTAATTGCTGGCCCTCATGCCTGTAACTCGGATACCGTGGATCGACTGTACGTGTAGGGTTGCGCAGGCAAGACTCGGATAAGAGGGCTTAGCGAGCGCGATACTACTTATGCGTTATGCGTTGCGTCGCATCCACGTTTCTTCAAATTTCCTGAAAAAAGTGGCGGTGGCTTTGTTGGAAGCACCGTCACGTGATCTGGCACTCGGAAACGGAATTAGGCGGCTGTCGCTTATGCCCCCCTCAAGCGACTCTCGTCTCAATTTCCATGGATTCTGGAAAATAATATCATCTCCGTTGCACTGGCGATGCTCTCAAAACCGCCTACTTCCACGCGGGGGATGCGGATGTAACCCTTTTCGGTAGCTGCTTCTGCCCATTTGTGCAGAGGGTCTGGGTTGCATTCGAGCATCTCGGCATTCCCTACCGAGTGCGTGCTGTCGCGATATCGTTGGCATTCATCTGACCAGGCTCATGTCCGTTTTTTTTGCACCTTGCTCGACAGTACTGTTGAGCTCGCCTCTTTCCCCTCTCGAATTTCGCCTTTGCGGCTCACACTTCGCGCAGACGAAGTTGATCCATATCAGAAACCGCAGGATCTCCTCGAGCTCTCCCCCAAAGGCCTCGTGCCCGCACTCAAATTGCACACTTACACTCCGCCTCGTGCCCTCAATGAAAGCACGATCATCCTCGAGTATCTTGAGGAGTACGTGATCAGGATGATCTCCTCCCGCCTATTCGCTCAAATTTCGTCGGATCCTTGAACAGACTCGCGGAGAGTACCACGGGGAGAACCCTCCTCCCCCCTCGGGTGGATCCGTATGCTCGCGCACTTCTACGCCTCCAAGCGGACCACGTTTCCCGCTCCCTCGTTCCGGCATTCTATCGTCTCTTGCAGGCACAGGACTCAGCGAGTCAAATAGCCGGCGCCCAGGTGTTCTCCGATGCGTTAACACAGCTCCTGTCTCTTCTTGAGCGCGGGGGGCGTGAGATTGGTTTGGAGTCAGGCCCCGGTTCGGGTTTGTGGTATGAGAATGGGGAATTGAACTGGACGGATGTTATGGCAGGCCCATGTGCGTTGTACGATCACTGTTTGGCCGCTGGCCCATTGACACGATCTAAAGGGTTGTTTCGCGCGAGCAATGTCTTGAAACACTATCGCGCTTTCGAACTACCTACAGATCCAAAGCTTCACGCGTGGTTGAATAGGCTTTTTGGCCACCCATCCTTCAAGGCGACGTGTAGCACCGAACGACTCTACCTGGACAGCTATGAGAGGTAAGTGGCGCTCTTTTCCCGTTCTCGGTAGTGACCATGCAACGGACTTGATAGGTATGCCTTTAATCGACCCAATACAAGCCAAGTGGCAGACGCAATCAACGCCGGACGCGAGCTCCCTTAAATTAATAGCATTCATTCACGTGTCGGCGCAACTCCATGATGCCAAGTAACGGGATTATGCAATGTGCAGGCTGCATATCACTTGATTCCGTTGCAGGACCCTTGATATTGTCTGAATGACTGTAACTCACGTATATTCTTGTTCAGTACGCTGTAAGCCAAGCCAAGAATTGTTGATGGTATTTTAGCCTGTTGATTGACACTGACAACGGATCATGCCAACCAGTCAAGCTGTGTTAATGCATGACACCTCAGCCTCAGGCTCTTCCTCGTCCATGTCGGAACACAGTGTACTCAAGGCGATTCACACGGCTTAGGGTGTATTTCGATTCCACCTTCGTGTTCGCCTTAGCATCATTGGGATTTCAATTTGGTGTGAGCTGTGATAATGGGAAGCAGTGTTATCCTTTCGCTACGATAAACGAGCTCAGTACTAGTCTAATAAGTTTCACCTGCCATAGTAAGGGCCCGGGAAGTGTCCAAGAGTCGCCTGTTTACCAAACGCAAATGCAAACCTACTGCATCATGCGGTCCAAAAAGGTTGTCCCGAGAGTATACAGGCACACGTTAAAGAGATAAAGAAGGCGCGAGTCACGGTAGGCATGACTAACCCGGCCTATGACGCTCCCGCCATCGATCTCCATGGTGTGACTATGGTAAGTTATACGAGGTGCCAGTGGGGAGGCCAGTGTCCATATGGGGTCCACTGAGTGTGAATTCCTAAGAACGTGACTTCCGAAAAGAGAACATACTGCGTACATGTGGTGTTTAGGCTGGCCGTCGTACACGTTCCACCATGGCCAACCAATGCATTCCCTCCAACCCAGACATCTCCGGTATCGGCGTACGCACTGCCATCTACGCTCAAAACTTCCTATGCTTCGCACCCGTCGTCGCTCACCTCTGGGATGGAAAAGTCACTTTCGATGAGATAAAGGGAATAAAGGACCAATCCATCGGTATGCTCGCAGTCGCATTCGCAATCCTCATTTCCGCCGTCATCGAAGCCAAGGGGTCCGGCCAAGGCCAATCAATCACCAGCTTTCACGCCGCCGTCGTTCTCGATCTAAGTTGGATGAATAACACCAGCACGTTCATTTGGTTCCTCCTATATGCTCACCACCGAAGCATAAACGAAGATAAAAGCCTGGTTATCCCCGCGACCTGGTCGGGCTGGCTCAAGCTTCTCTTCTCTCCCATTCGTCGCCTTGGAACGGGCGATGTTGAAACAAGTCCCGAACAGGCAGAGACGAGCAACGATCAGACGGACGGCGACCAGAGCGGGGAGGAAAGCGGCGATAGCAGGGGCAATAGAAGTCGTGACACCAATCAAGCTGTTATGCCTCAAAGGCTCAGCAAAACATTTCTACAGTTCATTCAACGCCTTTGGGACCTTATTTTACAGGCACCCGTTCTCACTCTCGGCTCTATTCACCTATCACTGATGTCCTCCATCGGAATCTGGCTCTGGAGCGATCTGTCCAGGTTTGGCACCCGGATCTCCTGCGATCCGACCCTTACCATCATGGGAGGTGCCGTGCCCTTTTCATCGCAAGCACTGCGCATCTGCTCGTTGCTGATGTATTCCATTCTCCTGATCCCTGGCTTCAACCTCGTACCCGGCTTCCTCTTTTTCATTTCACTACATATTCTATACAACAAGTCTCGGAGGCAACACCCCCAATTCTGGACACGGTATCAGTATGCCCTGTATAATTTGCAACGTGCTCCGAGCGCTCTACGAAACGCACCGCGGACTCTAGGACGGATTTTGAACAGTGTTGTTCAAAGACGGCATATCTCACCATCCGATGAGGAACATCAAATTGGCGATAATCACCCCCCCATCCCCTTCAGCCCACAACCTCCTCATTCTCCCTCTGGTACCCCCTCGTCTCCCCAGGCCATCAACCCTCACCGAAGCGTTCAAGATGGCAACGACCATCAGCCAATTCCATCCCAGTTGCAATCTAATCACAACTCCGAAAACCTTTCTTCCGCCTCCCAATTGCCCTCTCAGAATGACAACCACGTCAGCTTTCTTGTCGTCGACCTAGTATTTCTTTTTTTCATTAACGGCATCTTCCTTTCCGACATTGAGCTCACCCTCTCTCGCAATAAGCGAATTCAATCCCGCGAAGAGGGTCGGTGGGGGTTTGGGCAGGTGCTTGCACTACTTCTTCTGGTTATCCCCCTACGAGATTTTGCGACATCGATCAACGATATCCGGGAAAAAATTCGCGAGAAAAAGGAACGTGAGGAGGAGATGAAGCGGGAGGCCCAGCGGCAGTTTGAGGACTCACTTCGGAGCGCGATTCAAAATGACACACTGGAGAATTACGGTTTTCGAGACCTAATCGAGCGGGGAGCTTCTTCAAACACTCAGCTCAATGGTCAGTATCCCTTACGTAGGAACGAAGCGTGCCCTTACCAATTCATTACAGGTGCAGAATTTGTCACTCTTCTTCAATTTGCAGCATATAAAGGGAACAAGGAGTTGGTGGAGTATCTTCTGAAGGCGGGTGCAGATCTTGCTATCAAGGGTGAGTGTCGGTGTGCTCCACAACCTTCGATGACACTAACTCCGGGTCAGGAGGGAGGTATGGGACGGCGCTTCAGGCAGCTTCAGCGAATGGGAACACTGATGTAGTCAATTTCCTCGTCGAAAATGGGGCGGATGTTACTGTTGAAGGTGAAAAATTGCACGCCCCAAAAAATCATGCGTTAACACCTAGTACATAGGAGGGGAATACGGGACGGCAATCAAGGCCGCTTCATGGAAGGGACATCTGAAGACTGCTTTCGTCCTATGTGAAAAAGGAGGAAATCCAGGTGCGTACTTACTCGAGAACCGTCAGCCTGTTTATTTTACTTGCGTGAAGACATTGGGCAGGATGTCGGGCCAGCTATTCGCTATATCATAGATTCTGTGAAGAATTCTGATTCGAAGGTTGGCTTGGCAGGCATAAAGGGACTTTTGAGCCTGGTGGTGCACGGTATATGTTAGCACCACTTTACAGTGGGTGTGCTCAAGCATTTTTATAGCCGAATTTCGGGAAGACATTCGGACGACCATTCCTGCTATTATGGGACATCTGAAGGATTCTAATTTGTATGTTCGTTCGGCGGCCATTGAGCACGTTACAATGCTGGCAGCGAAGGGTATGTGTTAGGATCACTTTCCGATGGGTGCTTAAGGATGTTTATAGCTGAATTTCGGGAGGACTTTCGGATCGCCATTCCTGTCATTGCGGAACATCTCAAGGATCGTTATTGGGATGTTTGCAATGCAGCCATCGAGGGTGTTTCAATGCTGGGAGCGCAGGGTATGTGCTAGCATCACTTTTGCTTGGGTGTGCTCAAGCAAATTTATAGCTGAATTTCGGGAGGACATTCGGATTACCATTCCTGTCATTGCGGGACAACTGAATTCTAATTATTCTGAGTTTCGCAAGATGGCTACCGAGCTCCTTTCAAGGCTGGCAGCGCAGGGTATGTGTAAGGATCACTTGTCGGTGGGTGTGCTCAAGCACGTTTGTAGCTGAATTTCGGGATGACATTCGGATCGCCATTCCTGCCATTGCGGAACATCTGAAGGATTCTGATTGGCATGTTCGTAAGGAAGTCATCGAGCTCCTTTCAACGTTGGAAGCGCAGGGTATTTGTTAGCTTCGCTTTCAGGTGGGTGTGCTCAAAGAGTCTGTAGCTGAATTTCGGGAGGAGATTCGGATGACCATTCCCGCCATTGCGGAACATCTGACTGACTCTAAATGGGACGTTCGCCCGGCAGCCATCGAGCTCCTTTCAAGGCTGGTAGCGCAGGGTTTGTGTTAGCATCAGTTTCCGGTGGGTGTGCTGAAGCATGTTTGTAGCTGAATTTCGGGAGGACATTCGCGTCACCATTTCTGCGATTGTAGAACATCTGAATCACCATGGTGTTCCCAAGGCAACCATTGAGGCAGTTTCAAGCCTGGCAGCGCAGGGTATGTGTTAGCATCACTTTCCCCTGGTTGTGCTCAAGCATGTTTGTAGTGGAATTTCGGGAGGACATTCAGATATCCATTCCTGCCGTTGCGGAACATCTCAAGAATTCTGATCCTGGTGTTCGCTCGGCAGCCATCGAGCTGCTTTCAAGGCTGGCAACACAGGGTATGTGTAAGGATCACTTTCAGGTGGGTATGCTCAAGCATGTTTATAGCTAAATATCGGGAGGACATTCGGGTTACCATTCCTGCCATGGCGGAACATCTGAAGAGTTCTATTTGGGACATTGGCTGGGCAGCCACCGAGGGATATCCAACGCTGGCAGGGCAGGGTATGTGTTAGGATCAGTTTCCGGTGGGTGTGCTCAAGCGTGTTTGTAGCTGAATTTCGAGAGGAAATTCGAGTCACCATTCATGCCACTGCGGAAGATCTGAAGAATTCGGATTTTAGTGTTCGCGAGGTAGCCATCGGGCGCCTTTCAAGGATGGGAGCACAGAGTATGTGTAAGGATCACTTTCCAGTGGGTGTGCTGAAGCGTGTTTGTAGCTAAATTTCCGGAGGACATTCGGATCACCATTCCTGCGATTGTAGAATGTATGAAGGATTATTATCCCCACATTCGCAAGGCAGCCATCAAGGGAATTTCGAGGCTGGCAGCCCGGGGTATGTGGTAGCATCACGTTCCGGTGGGCGTGCTCAAGCATGTTTGTAGCTGAATTTTGGGAGGACATTCGGATCATTTTTCCTGCCATTGTGGAACATCTGCATGATTCTGACCATGATATTCACTCGGCAGCTATCGAACTCCTTTCAGGGCTGGCAGCGCAGGGTGTGTGTTAGCACCACTTTCCGGTGGGGTGTGCTCAAGCACGTCTGTAGCTGAATTTCGAGAGGAGATTCGGGAGACCATTCCTGCCATTGCGAGATATCTGAATGATTCTGAGTGGCGTGCTCGCAGCGCAGCCATCCGGAACCTTTCAAGGCTGGGAGCGCAGGGTATGTGCTAGGAATTACCTTCCCTTGGGTGTGCCGAGTGCTCAAGCATATTTGTAGCTGAATTTCGCGAGGACATTCGGGTCACCATTCCTGCCGTTGTGGAACATCTGAACGATTCCGAGTCGTTTGTTCGCACGGCAGCTATCGAGCTCCTTTCGAGGCTGGAAGCGCAGGGTATGTGTTGGCATCACTTTCCGGTGGGTGTGCTCAAGCACGTTTGTAGTTGAATTTCGGGAGGACATTCGGACCACTATTCCTGCCCTTGCGGAACATCTGAAGGATTCTGATGACCGTGTTCGCTTGGCAGCTTTCGAGGGCGTTTTAAGCCTGGCAGCACAGGGTAGGCGTAAGAATCACTTTCAGGTAGGTGTGCTCAAACGCGTTTGTAGCTGAATTTCAGGAGGACATTCGGATCATCATTCCTGTCATTGCGGAATATCTGAAGGATTCTCAGCCTAATGTTCGCAAGGCAGTCATCGAGCTTCTTTCCAGGCTGGAAGCGCAGGGTATGTGTTAGCGTCGCTTTCCAGTTGGTGTGCTCAAGCGTGTTTGTAGCTGAATTTCGGGAGGACATCCCGATCACCATTCCTGCCCTTATGGAACATCTGACTGATTCTAAACCTGATGTTCGCAGGGCAGCCATGGAGCTCCTTTCAAGGCTGGCAGCGCAGGGTTTGTGTTAGCATCACTTTCCGGTGGATGTGCTCAAGCATGTTTTTAGCTGGATTTTGGGAAGGCATTCGGATCACCATTCCTGCCCTTATGGAACACCTGACGGATTCTAATTATGGTGTTCGCACGGCAGCCATCAAGCTCCTTTCGAGGTTGGCAGCACTGGGTATGTGCTATAGCATCACTTTTCGGTGGGTGCGCTGGTGGGTGTGCTCAAGCATGTTTGTAGCTAAATTTCGGGAGGACGTTCCGATCACCATCTTTGCTATTATGGAATGTCTGAAGGATTCTTATCCTGATGTTCGCAAGGCAGCCATTGAGGGTATTTCAAGCCTGGCAGCACAGGGTATGCATTAGTATCACTTTCTGGCAGGTGTGCTAAAGCATGTTTGTAGTTGAATTATGCAAGGTCATTCAAGTGGCTATTCCTGATATTGTTGAATGGATGAGGAATTCTAATCAAGAGGTCACCAATTTAGTCCTTGAACTCTTTTCAGAGTTTGCAGCCTGTTGTATGTATCATTCCTACTGCCCTCTTGACATGCTCAATCATATTTTACAGCTCACCTGGGTGATACGATGCAAATAGTGACTGTTTCTTTACTAGGATCCCTGCGGGCTGGTACATTAAACTTGAATTCTTCTACTGGTCTCGTTCTTTATTTTTCAAAGATTTTAGATAATACTCTAAAGAATGAGGAGGTTCAAGCCAACTGAGCAGTGGAAATCTATTCAATTAGAGATACTCAAGGGATGTTGCTCTAATACATTCCTGGTGTATTTGCTAGATCATGTTATATAGCGTTATTACAACGGCAGAAAAACCTTTTTCTCATATTTGGGAATTTGATATATCCTTACCACTGGCCATTCTTTTCCACATCGTGATGGTCAATAATATCAAGATGGCATGCTTTTACTTTACTTCCACGCTGCCAGCGCTGACTGTAGCGAAGACTATAGAGTGTACTAGTTACTGACAGGGGACAGACACCCCCACCGAGGCTCGATTGCGGGTGACGCCGTCCAGTTCATCGGTACTGGCCTCCATGAATATTGACCATGCCGGTCTCGACCTGCCAGTGGCTGCCTGTGGATCATCTCGTGTGCTCATGGGGCTGAGAACGTATTTAAACTTCGATGTCCCAGTGAGGATTAGCAGAAACATTCAGCGATGTGTCTGATGCTCGTGAATATGTCATAAATGGTATCGTTAATGTGACCCATTATGCAGACCTGAGAGAAGGTCCGCCAAAGGATCAAGGGAAACCGATGTTTCTTTGGCCCATTGCCCATCAGGAAAATATCCATTAGCTTTTTAACTTGTCTATTTTTCGAAAAAAAAAAAAGTAGGCTTTTTTGTGCTTCCACTCCTCCTGAAAATGAATTTGGAAATCAACTTTTTTGGATTCTAGGTTCCTCGTCGACTTTTCGACTTTTTAACTCGTATTTGTCCAAAAAATTAAGTGGCTTGTTCATCTCACTTCGCTTTCTGTAAACCATCTCGAAAATGATATTCACCAGGCAAATGTAGTGTAGCTGGTGTATTGGGTAACTTTGTTCGAGGGGAGACTACGCTGGACCACGGAAGGTCCAATATGAGAGAGACAATAGTCCGTCGATTCCGAGTGGCACATTTATTCAAACAAACACAGTGGACTAGTCTAGATAACAGGGAAACTGCACCACTCCTGGCCGGCTAGTCACCACCCATGACCGAATCCCCGTCCTCGTCAATGTCATGAAGCGCATCCGAGCGCACAAGGTAGCGTTTCGTCTCTATGACCTGCTTGCCCGTCCCGTGATCGATCACTAACGTTCCGCAAGGGCCTAGCTTCGGAACACGTCGGGCCACCGTGACCAACGTCCCGTCTGCTGCTGACACATTGTTGCTCTGTCCTTGTCGTCGTGGAGAAACAGCAGCTTCATCACGGCGCTGTGATTCCGAGAGTGAAGGACCCGCTGCTTCTGATCCCGGAGCGCGAGAAACCTCTGGCGGAATGTTCCCAGGCATAGACTCAGGAGAACCTGTCGGTGTGCGGTTATCGTTCGACCCGGTCTCGGACCCTTCATGCGGCGTGAACATGTCGGGGTGCTGTTGCCGGAATTGCTCGACCGTACGCTCGTACTCTCGCCGCAGTGCAGAAAGCCTCCCCTCTAGGAGTCTCTCTTCTCGCTCGACTTCAGGCCGGTTGGCCAAGCGCTGGAGTTCGGCCTCCACCTGTTCTCGCACCGCCGCCATGCGACGCTGGTACTCTTCATTGTAGCCGAGCCCGTATCGGAGTTTCCTAGGATTTACGATCGACGCCATGCTGTCGACCACACCACTGGAGGCGGCCACGCTGCCCTCGTGCCCGTTCCTCTGCCTCCCCCGAGTCTGCCGCGGGGCTCCCGGCACGCGTGGCGGTGAAGCGCGAACGCCGTAGTTGCGGGGTGGGGTATCCGGCTCTGGGTCTATGATGGTGACCAGGTCCGATCCCAGACCCGAGGAGTCCTCGCCGTCCGAGTGTTCTACGACGATCGGATATTCTGTGGAAGAGGCGTATCGTGGTGGCTCGGCGGGTTGACTGGGTGCGGGGGAGCTGGACCGTTCGGGGTCAAAGCGGAGGTGTACGCCCTGGCCCGTGGCGCTAGATCTGGCGACGGTCCTGTCCCGGTCCTGATCGCCGAGGGCCGCGACGTAGCCGTCGAGTTTCCTCTCGATGCGGCGGTTTGCGTTGGGGCGGAGATGATAGCGATGAGACATAGTTAACACGAATGTTGAGCGGGTGGGTGAAAAGGAAGTAGAAAAAGGGTACTTGAGAGAAGTAGGAATCGAAGCTTTCACTTAAACGTAGTAGGTGCAATGGGGGGGTTCGTTTTGCCCCACAGTCGACGCCATATATATCCCGTTGAGCTGCGCCTGGTCGCAGTTGTGGTAGTGTTGTGGTCAACCTCGCAGCGCATAGTTTTGTGGATGATTCCTTTGGCTTTGCCACATGCGAGATAAGGCCACTGAAGGTCGGTGTGGCATTGTCCCTACCACTCTGAAGCTGAGCCTTGACATGTAATCGAGCTTTGGCCAGGCCGTGGTCACCTCCCCGTTTTAGGCCCCATGGTTCGATGGCTTGTTGCCTTGACCCCGCCAAACGCTCAGGACAGAAAAGCTACTGCCGCGACGTTCGCCAAAGACCAACGTCCGAGAACCCCGACCTCTGGTCGTAGGCGAAGAATCCCTTTTGCCAAGCTGAGCTTTGTCCCGAACATCGAAGCGAAGGCCGTCCACAAGTCTTCTTGCTATCCTATCCCTATCAATGACCAGTTCTAGTGGCGTGTTCCGTCTAACCTGAAGGGACAATTCTAATGGGCACCTCTTATCCCTTTTCGCTCTCCCAAGTCTGAGCTCCACCACCTTTCGCACACTCAAGGCATCAAATCTTACGCGACATATCTGACTCATCCAGTCGAGATGAGAAGACCCACATACAACTGAGCGGTTCTGATCCACATCTGCTAGTAGCGCATGACCCACCCTTAGTAATGATACGCGCCACGCTTGTCGTCATCTGCTGAGATGACAAACATGAGTTCGTCTTCGTCATGATATTTATAGTGGGTCGTACCAATGATGTCTCTCCAGCACAGCTGCCTCATTTTAACCTGAAGCCACCATCATGACCACCTCTGATCTCATTTTCTACACTTGCAAGGTGCGCACATACACCGGCCTTTCTACCAAATCAACAGGCTGACACTAGGTCCTCCAGGGTTGCCCGTATGCGCAGCGGGTTAGTTAAGCCATGTCATGCAGGGAATGCCGTGCTAACTGCATCTACAGGTAGAGCTGGCTTTCCAAGAAGCAGGGGCAGACGTGACACGGTACCACATCGATCTACAGAACAAACCAGAGTGGTATGCTGAGAGAGTAAACCCTGCGGGTAAAGTCAGTTATTCATTGCTGGAGCGTGCCTTTATTCGTGACTGAAGTCCCTGGCATGATTACATTAAAAGGTCCCGGCTCTCGTGTACGGATCCCCCAAGTCTGACCCTGAGCACCCGTCCCCGGAATCCGACAAGCTCGCCGAGTCCCTGATCTTGCTCGAGTTTGTCGCAGACTTGTACCCCGACTCTGGCCTGCTTCCAAAGGACCCGGTCCAGCGTGCACGCGTGCGCTTCTTCATCGACGTGGTCGCGAACAAGCTGCACGAGCCGTTCGTCGCGTTCTTCTACCGCGGAGAGGCACCCGACAACTTCGTTGCGGCGGTCACGGAGATCCAAGAGCTGCTCTCGCCGAGCGGATTCGCCGTCGGGAATCACTTTACGATTGCGGATGCGGCGCTAGCGCCGTTCGTTGGCCGCTGGGAACTGAACCTCCGCAACGACGTTGGGAAGTATGCGGAGGAGACGGGTCCACGCATTCATGAGTTGCTCTTCCGAAGCGAGCGCTTCGCGCGTCTGCAGAAGTACTATGATAACATTAGGAGCCGCCAGAGTTACAAGAATAGCTTTGATTCGGTGCGTCTGTCGCGAGTGCCGGCAGACTGGTGACATTGTGCTGATAGAATTTGACAGGAGTACTTGCTAGGCAGAGCGAAGGCGAGAATCGGTCGACAGAATCAGTAAAAGGGTATCTGGTGTGATTAATCGCAGTTGTCGCAGAGAATAAATAGAGTTGAGTGATGACAGATGACCTTGAACGTTTTTAAGCTCCGATTTATATACCGCTGAGTCACGTGACAAGCTCCGGTTACTCAAAAGTCTACAGTATATGGCTATGGCTGCATGCACTTCGAGATTATGGTAATAGGGTAGCGGGGATATATTGCTAAGAGTGATGGCACTAATGACGTGCGTGAGGGACAACCGATGAACTACAACAGAGATGACGACACCCCGGTTGCGCGGCCCGTGAACCGACTCGGACCGTTTTCTGCGTGTCATTCATGAAGAGTGTCACCGTCAACTGACACTCTCCCTTAACATAAAACTTTGTAGCCGCGAAGAGATACCAAAAACCAGAGCTGATTTGACACCTGTGTCAAGCCCTCTGTTTCGTATATCAGCTGGTGTGCACTGCCACCGCACCACTGTCTCTCAGGAGATCGTAACCCGTGTACGTGAATCCAAATACCAGTCACGACACGCTCAGCCTTTACAGGAAGAAACCTAGTCTCTGCGGCCTTGATGGACACTCCTACGGACACTTCTTTTCAGAGTGCTGCACCCACGCAGCCAGCCACTGAGGCTAAGACGGAACCCGTCCCGCCCACCCCCCCCTCCCCTCACCCCCCTGCTGAGGCTTCAAACGCATCGGCACCCATACCCACGATAACCGCGCCAGAATCTCCCTCTACAGAGAGACAGAATAATGTGGAGGCGGCTCCTCAGCCCACGTCGGAGAATCTGAATGGCTCTACCGACCGTCAGCTCAATGTCACTGACGCGCTCAGCTACCTTGATGCCGTCAAAATCCAATTCCATGACAGACCTGATGTTTACAATGTCTTCCTGGACATTATGAAGGACTTCAAGAGTCAAGTGTAAGTCTACTGTCTCCTAGATGATCCGTCCCCGTTTTGCTTGGAGTGTTGGTCACAAGCGCCCAACGTATCTGCGAGGGCCGACCTTTATCTTTCCCCGAGTCTTCCGTTATAAAAATTATTGCTCACGGAGTGTTTTCGATAGAATCGATACTCCCGGAGTGATTCGGCGCGTGGCAAGCTTGTTTCACGGTCATCCCTCCCTTATCCAGGGATTCAACACGTTTCTCCCTGTTGGATACCGAATCGAAGTCGGCTCCGACGCACAGTCATCCGAGGTCATCACCGTCACGACCCCGTCAGGGGTCCTGCTACAATCAACGAACGGTCCGAGTATAGCACCGCCGGCACCGTCGGCACCCCCACAGGAACCCGGTCAATTGTCGTCAGACCACCCTCCTGTTCCTCCCCAGCTTCCCTCTACGTCTGTTCTAGGGTTGTCAAATACCCCAAAGCTATCCGCTGGCTCAATCGACGTTTCTACCCCTGACGACCAAGAGCGCCACGGACTGGGACCGGCAATGGACTACGTCCAGCGAATCAAAACGCGGTTCAGTAATGATCCGGACACCTACAAGCAGTTCCTGGAGATCCTTTCCAGTCACAAATCGAGTGCAAACAATGTTTGTCTTTGCTGCGATGATTTCCCCCACATACTAATGCTGCACATGACAGGCTGAAGTTTTTGCAAGAGTTGAAGAACTATTCAAAGATGCGCCAGACTTGTCTTCCGCGTTTCGTGATTTCTTACCCGGTGCCGGAAGTGTGCCGGATGCCGACGGTCTCGGTGTGCTCAGGGGGCCAAGCGCACGAACCGGGACGCCAAGTGGCGAGCATATGCGTTCGCAGAAGCGGAAACTGCCGGCAGAACCCGCTCCAGTCTCTGGGACTACCCCTGCCAAACGAAGACGGAAGGCTGCTGATAGAGATAAGGACAAGGATACTGCGCGTGCAACTGGAAGCCGAGTGCGTGTTTAAAACCCTATACGCCTTTGGCTCTTAGGAAATGACCAACGTTTGAGAAGGCCAAGCAGCATCCAACAGGTCGCGAACCAGCTTTCTCTCATTTTAGCACCATACCTGCACCATCGTCACCACGCCGATCCGGCCATTCCTATTCGCACCAGGCACCTCCTCCTTCTGCATCGCAGAACTTCACTCAGCAGGCCCAAGCAATTGCGCCTCCTCCACCGCCACTGGTCCCCACAGTTAACCTTGACGAGATGCAATTCTTCCCGCGCGTGAAAGCAGCACTCGATTCACGTGAGACTTACGAGGAATTCCTCAGGCTGGTAAATTTATTCACACAAGACTTCATTGATCGTGCGCGTCTCGTACGCGAAAGTCGCTCTTTTCTTGGGGAGGGAGAGTTAATGGCACAGTTTAAGGACATTCTGGGGTGGGATGAAGCTATGGAACGTTCGGCGCTGGCCAAGGAGCGTGAAGAGCTCTATCAGCCTCCGGGTCGACCATTGGCTATTCTCGATCGTCCGAGCCGCGAGGAGCTGAACATTCGGTATGGCAGCTACAGACGCTTGCCTGCAGATGTGAGTCCTTGCGATTTTATCTCAGTATTTATCATGCTAAGGTGGTCGTCCAGGAAATCAACGTCGAGTGTAGCGGGCGTGATGAGATGTGCAAGTCCGTGCTGAACGATGAGTGGGTCTCCCATCCGAGCTTCTCGAGCGAAGACTCCGTCTTCATGGCGCACAAGAAAAACCTTTACGAAGAGGCACTGCATCGCACCGAGGAAGAGCGTCACGAGTACGATTTTCACATCGATGCGCTCGTGCGCACAATCGGCGTGCTTGAGCCACTCAATCACAAGATCTTGGCCATGAGTCCTGAAGAGCGCGCCATGTTTCGCCTCAAACCGAACTTTGGCGGCGCGGGCAAGGCGGTGCACCAACGCATCATCAAAAAGATCTACGGGCGGGAGGCCGGGCTCGAGGTCCTGCAAGCGATGCAGGACACTCCCGCGCTTGCTTTGCCCGTCGTGCTCACGCGGCTGAAGCAAAAGGAAGTCGAGTGGAAGCGCGCGCAGCGCGAGTGGAACAAAATCTGGCGCGCGGTAGACACCGCGAACTACGCGCGCTCGCTGGACCATCAAGGCATTACGTTTAAGATGGCGGACAAGAAGGCGCTCACGTCCAAGGCGTTCGTCGCGCAGATCGAGGCGATAATGGAGACGCAGATGGCGCGCCGCGCCGCGCTTGTGGACCCGCTCTATGCGCGCGCACGCCCGCAGCACCAGCTCGAGTTCGAGATTGAGGACGCGGACGTGCTCCGCGACGCCGTCAAGCTCATATTTTCGTACCTCTCCCGCCTCAGCGGTACTCAGCTCCGCCTCGACGCGGCGCGGAAGAGCTGGGTCGAGATCAGGCTGTACAGCATCATCCGCGCGTTCTTCCAGCTTAATGATTGGGACGAGTGGCCCTCGGCGGGTCGTCCGCGCGGGAACGGGAAGCCCCCAGCGACGCCGAATGCGCATCCTACCGGCATGGTTACGCCTGCGGCGGATGCGGCATCCGGTGTTACGGGAGCTGGCAGTGGCAGTAGCGGCGGCGGGGACGACGTGGATGCAGCGGCGGCTGCTTCGAGCGCACCGCGCTCAGCGGGCCACGGTGCGCGAAACGGTGCACTGCCTGCCAACTTTTCGGGAGACCTGCGGAAGAACCTGCTCAAGAGCGAACAGGCTAAATCGGCGCGCGGCCAGACACATCCGCTGCCCTCGCCCTCGCCCATGAGCTCGCGGAAGCCGTCGCCGACCCCCCCTCCCATGACACAGGACGAAGAAGTCTCGACACCGACAGCGGCTGCGGCTCCATCGTGGAGAGGGAGTCCGGCGCCAGCATCGCCTGCACCGCTAATACCGCCGCCAGTGGCCACCGACCCGAATTCGACGAGTGGTGAGAAGCGCCGATCGAAGCGGCGGTCGTTTTTCACGAATACCTGGTTCTACGCTCTACTGAGGATGATCGAGGTATGTAGGTTTATTTGTCACCAAAGAAACTCGGGGGTTGACAAACGTTGGTCGGTCAGGTTCTGTACTCTCGCTTGCATCTCTTCAAGAATATCGCGATAGAACGAGTGAATGAACCGACTTTCAATACAAGCTCCAACCTCACGGCCATGGACATCGAACTGATGCAAGCGTCGGGTCCTCAAGAGGGACAAGGGCAGGGACAAGTCACCGCTTTGCAATATTACGAACTCGTGTTGGAAACTTGCGAACGGTTGTTCGACAATCAGGTGGAGCAACTTGCGTTTGAAGACCAGATGCGCGAGATGTTTGGATTACATGTACGTTCTCCTTTCCATCTTGCCTGCATCGAATGTCTTTGATACCGATGAACGCAGGACGCATATAAAATCTTTACTATGGACAAAGTTCTCGCGGCCCTCATCAAACATGTGCGCTCCCCTAGCTCGTATCTCGCTGCGCGCCTGACGTGTTTTCTCTAGGTTCAATGCTGGGAACAGGACCAAAAGCTCGAGAAGATCGCCAAGCTACTTTGGGACGAGCGACGTCTAGAATCGCCCACCGTCGAGGACCACCGCAGCCTCCGCCGGGAAGCAGAGGAGATCTTGGGACCGGAGGAAAACCTGTTCCGCATCGACTGGGTGCGCCTTTCTCCCTCATTTCATGAATTTACCTCGTTTGGCTGATCCGACCACCGATGCGGTTAGCTCCCAGAATCGAAAATGATTACGTTCCAGTTGCTCAGTAAGGACGGCTCGAGTCTGGACGATGCCGAGGTGCTCTCGGGACGCTGGCAGGCTTACGTCGAAGGTTTCGTGTCAGAGACAGAGACGCCCGGCGTGGCGACGGTCAAAGTGCGCCGGCCGTTCCTCAGAAGGTCCGTTCGTCCGTCCATCCGTTTCCCCTCTCTCCCAACCCCTCCTATTTTGAATTTTTGTCACTCACTGTCGTGACAGGTCTCTACCTTTGACGGCAGCTGCTGGCACAGCGGGTCTCGGAACAGGGACAGGGACAGGGACAGGGACAGGGACGGGAACGGGAACAGGGACAACGGGGGCAGGGACAGGGACAGGGGGAGCAGGAGCAGGAGCAGGAGCAACACCGGAGTTTTACGCGCGCGGCGGGCTGGAGATCAAAGTGTGCGTTCGGACCTATCGCCTCTTCTACGTCTCGCGGACCGAGGACGTGCTGTGGCGCACACCCTCTGCGGCCGAAAGTGAGCGCGCGAGCGAGAGGCTCGCGGCGCGGGACACCACTCGGCTTCGTTGGCTCGAGAAGTTTATGTTCAGGCCTCCTCCTCCTCCTCCTCCTCCTCCCCCTCCTGCGGGTGTCATCGGTCCGGGGGTCGGTCCTGGTATCGGTCCAGGTGTCGGTCCTGGGGTCATCGGTTCTGCGTCGGAGGTGGGTGCACTTGCACTTGTGGACTAGGTAGGAATAGATCTGCCCTTTTCCTTTTTTGCTTTTCGTTCCGTCTTCTGTCGTTTCTCGTCGTGTATGGGCAACACATGATGCCCCCCAAAAATATATACGGTATATAATGTCTTTTTTTTTTTACTGTACCTCGCGCTTGGCAACAGACTCGGAGTAAGTTAGGATGTACTCAGGAAAAATGATATCTCTTTCACCCACCATCCACTTCACTTTTTGGCCCAGAGTTGGGTCAAATCAAGCACCCGCACTACATCCTTTTTTCCTTTTAGTGTTTTTAAAAGTTTCGCAACTACATTCGTTTGTGTCATACGAGCACGGACCAGAGCGAGCTATGGAAACACTAGGAAGAAAAAAAAGAGAGGCTGTGCAAGTTAAACACGTCCCCAGACGCCCAACCAGTAAACAAAAGAAACGAGAGAGCATATTAAATAGGAGATGTATAGTACACACTTCCGCAATGAAATGAGAAGAGAGAGATTAAACTCGTACGCCCGCCAATCAATCAATCAACCAATCAACCAACCAACCAACGACAAAGTCCGAACGACTCGGCTTTGCATCGCATAACGACATCAGTATGATCACTTCTTACCCAACGTCAGCGCACGCATGCTCTCCTCAAGCACGCCAAGCCCCGCCTCCTTCGCGCACGCACAAAGGTTACAGGACGCCGGCGGCTGTGACTGCGCCAGAGGAGCCGTCGTTTGCACTTCCTTTGCCTCCTTCGCAGACGACGCTGGCTCGACGTCAACGACGCGCACGACAGCCGTGCCCTCCAACACGCGTCGGATCTTATCCGCATCCCAGGCAGGCGGGCGCGGAGTCGCGCTCGAGGCCGGATGGGACGAAGAGGAAGAGGAGCCGGAGAAGGCCTGCCAGAATGCGCTGCCGAGGCGCTGCACGAGTGTCTGCGAGGCCATTGTTGCAAGTGCCGCCTGCTGCGGTGTCGGCAACGATGATGATGAGGAGGAGGAGGACGTAGCGCCAAGGTTGGGGGAGGAGGGGGGCGTGGGGTATGTATGTGAGAAGGGAGATGGTGGAGTATGGAATTTCCCGCTGAGGAGAGAGGAGACGGTTGTGGAGGGGGTGGAGGGATTGCGCATGGCTGCTGCAGAAGAGAAATAGTGAGGACGGAGGTTGGCCGCAAGGCCTGTGAGTGGCGGGGGCGAGGGCGAAGCTGGCTGTTGGTGCTGGTGGGCGGAAGTGCCATGGTGTTGCTGTTGTTGCTGTGCCATGCGAGTCCACAACTGCATGCGATACCTGGGCAATACAAACAAGTCAGGCTCTCCAAGTCACTCGAAATCGCTGGGACACGTACGCATCGAGCACCTTCATGGTGAACGGATTTGAGTCCGCGAAGGTATCAAATGGCGCAGGCTTGCCTGGCGCCGCGAGACCAACGTTGTTGATGCTGTTATTGGTATTGAGTGAAGGGTTGATATTCTCCTGCAGAGCAGGAGACTTGATCGCTGCACCCGCGAGGATGTCGGGAATGGTAACAGTATGCACAGGCGTGACGCCGCCCAACGCGGTGCTGCTGCCGCCCCAGAACCCCTTGGCAGCAAGGCGTGGAGACGCCGAGGGTAAATCCTTGCGCAGATTAGGCGTGATCAACGACGAGGTGGATGCGGTGGTCCGAGAAGCTGGTCCGGAGATAGGCAGCGGGCTGGGCGGGGGAAGGACTGGTGAGCCGGCGCGTCCTGCAGCGCTGAGGAGGGCTTTCTTGAGAGCCTTGATCTCTTGTTGTAGCGCTGCATTTTCGGATTTTGTGGAGCCAAGCTCGGCGCGGACGGCGTCGATGAGTCGATCGCGTTCGGCAACATCGCTCTCAAGCGTGCCAATGTATTCTGTTTGTGTACATAGTTAAGTTTGAAGAGTTAGAAAGGATATTATTAATGAAAATGTTCACCCTTGCGACGGTTGCGGAAATTGCGAGCGCTAATCTTGTTGCGCAGTTGTCGTTTCTCCCTGCTCGACATTTTCTGATACTCCTCAGGCGTGGGACGCCAGTCGTCCGCGGTGTTGTCGAGGGGGTCTATTTTTACGACAGAGCTGATATGGACCTTTTTCTGGATACCACCAGAATGAACGACTGATTTGCGATCCTTGCCTTTACTGGGTCGAACTGGGGGAGGAGTGACAGGACCTTCATCGTCTTCATCATCCTCCTCTTCACGACTATGTTCGTCCTTTATAGCGTCATCATCGCCAAAATCACTTGAAGCCTTGGAAGTCGCAGGAGTGACCATGAGTTGTGGGTCGATGGCAAAGGGAGGAGAGAGGCCACCCGAGGTGCTAGTGAAGCCAGAGTCGGGGCTGTCATTGGAAAAGGTGATGAAATCCCAAGGAGAGCCTGTAATGGGCTGAGGGATGGTAGACTTTGGGCTGAAGAGGTCGTCTTGGATATTTGAAAAGTCGAACCAGAGGTTGTTGTTGAGGTCTGACTGCGGTTCAAC
>Ga0209488_10000814_pt1 | contig 26489 bp, 37 predicted proteins | sample Rivendell_Oct201_8_FD_188349 | JGI IMG/M metagenome (GOLD analysis project Ga0209488, IMG submission 188349) | Vadose zone soil microbial communities from the Eel River Critical Zone Observatory, Northern California, USA -... | ecosystem: Environmental > Terrestrial > Soil > Vadose zone >...
CTCGACCATTTCAGGTGTCATGCACGGCCGACTTGAAGCGAAAGTGTGTTGTAAAAGATCAATGTCACGTGATGATGGCGTGACAGTCAATATGACGGGGGTATTCAGTGAGTCTCGGATAACATTGGACCCAAATGTTGATAAAAACGCGCATTCCCACTTCATTTTGAAAATTTATAGTAACTGCCAAGTCGATTCGTGGCTGGGGCGGCTGACCCGAGATTATTGATTGTGCCTGTTGCCGTTGACTCGTGCTAGTAGCCGGTGGGTATTGTAATAAGTTAGCTAACTACGCTTGTGAGACCGATCGTCAGTTCATCACCATGAAATTAGGCAATGTGTGGAAATACTTGGAACGGCGGATCATGCGTTAACGTACAACCCAGCAGTGGCGGGGATAATAGCAAACATAAGGTAGAGAGAGGTACAATTAAAAGAGCCCAAAGAGGCCTAGGGCCTTTTGCGAGCATATACTCGCTCTAACCGGACGTAGGTGACCGTGCGCGCTTCTTTGAGTTCTACATCAGCTCGATGCTGGATCTCGTTCACAAGTGACTCTGGAAGCCCGCCTCCTAACAGAAGTGGCCGACCAGATCGAAGAAAAGCCTGGGGGACAAGAGCGAACAGTGAGGATGCAGTAAAACACGACTATTCGTAGTCACATACTTGTATGTCCTCTCGCAAAGTTTCAGAGACGGAGCGCAGAAAATGGTAATTGGGATCATGACGAGACATGAAAGGTGCTGTTGGGACAAAGTACTCTTCGTAGACAACGTCTTCAAAGGACGGGTGCTGTAGCGTCCAACTATACAGCATGTTGGCAGCATCTGGGGTTCCTCCTCGTTGACGTACGGCCATATTGAGGAATGACATCCACCGAGGCAACCATGGAGGCTCCATGGTACTGGTGGGTAAAGAGAAAGGTTTGTGACTGGCATCGTATATTCTAAAATCAAACTCAAAAAGCTCCATGAGCCCACCGGGACGCAGACATTGGCTGATATGATCTATCAGCGTTGGGAAGTCCTTAATCTAGATTAAGAGCGGTGGCCAGTGAGGCATGCGTGAGTACCAAACGAGGCGCCTTGAGCAGTACTTACACCAGACGAAATGAGACGAGCGTGTACGACATTGAATTCACCATAGAAATGTTGTAATCCGATATTGATGTCGTCCACTTCGCTCCTATAATGCTGGTTGTTCTAACTGGATGTTAATAATAGAGAATAATCATACCGGCAATTTGGTGGCATATCACTGACAGAGGTGAGCTCAACATGAGGGTCTTATTTACCAAAAAATATCAAGGAACTTACATAGATTGCATCGGGACTAAATCTACGGCGACGGCCTGACAGTGTGGAAAGTCGCGAGCAACGTCCATTATCCTGGAAAGCTGTGAGAACAATCGAGCAACAGAGAGGATAAACAACGCCCTGACCAACTTCCACTCCCACATCCCAAATCGAGGACAGATTTAATTTGCCCGGGGGTATCATCCGCCATGACCTCAGTCATTGGTGGGGGGTATGTACCCATTATATGCTTGAACATTTCATGCTGTTTGTCTGTTCAACTCAGTCTGAGATAAGTTGAGCAAGAACTTAGCGGGCACAATACCAAGTCTGTCAAGCTCTTCATCATCGGCTGGGAGTTGGTACACGTCTGAATAATTGTTTAAGCCCCTGCCGTATTCGTGACGAAAAGAGGCAGCCCTTATTGAACTCGTGACGGAGTACAGGGAAGGGGCAGGGGAGCCGGAACGCATAGATAGATCGAACGAAGTCGCTGAGCTGGTTGCAGTGTGAGTGGAGAAGATGTCGGAATCAGCGTCTGAAAACGAATCATCGGGATGATCATCCATTATGAGGGAAAGGGTGGTGAGAGTGACGGATATGATGTGGCTTGCATATAAGGAGGCGGAGACGACACGATGATCATGAATGCACGGAGGACTCGAGCACGCAAAAGGGCCTCGGTGCGAGTGCGCAATCCTGCCAGTCCCCGGCGGACATCCGCCAAAAAGCCGAGTCCTCCGACAAAACTCAACCCATCGGCGGGTCCTGATTACACCGCCGTGTCGGCCTCGAGGTCTCTCCCCATCTCAATCCGGCTCAGCGCCCGCGCCAATGACGCCCACATCGGGTCTCTTTCTGCGCCACGTATCTTCTATCTCCTATTCTTTTTTCCTTTTAATTCTTTCGCCTCGCCCACGGTCGGATGGATAACAGCAGAAAAAGGTCCGTTTACCCGGTCTCTGGACAACCAACTTCCCGGCGTTACTAGAGAGAGGCGATCCACGTCAGTTCAAGTTCCTTACCTAAAGTTCTTGGCGCGCGCGAATTAATTTGCACGTGACGTGACAAGGGCAAATTTGGAAGGTGGCCCATTTCGGCAAAGGATTACATTACCACGTCACGCCACGAAAAAGGAAAGTACCCAGCTCCTGTCACCACGTATCGGCACTGCTATCTGATAAGACGCCGCAACTGTCGACAAGCACAGGCTCTATGTTGGCCCGCTCGTGTGGGCATCCACATCACCAATCACTTAACAGTACAGTACTCTCCACAACTATTTACTCCCCATCACAAACGAGGAGAGCCTTGACGTCATGTCATTAAGCGTGCAGGCAGCACCTTTACGGTAAGACCACAATACAATAACGCACTAGTGATCGCGGCAATATGTTACCCGACATGTTTCACCGTTTCTTGAGTGCCTCGAATCTCTTGGCTAACATGGCAAAGTCATCTTCTGGCGGGGGCTTGGGCACAGAACCACCATTCGCGCTTTTCTCATCATCGTCTTCCGTTGGAGGAATATCTGGGAGCTTTGGCGTCCCTTCCCTGCCGCCAACAGCGGGTTTTTCGTTCTCCACTGGGGTAACTATATCTCTCGCGGCCTGTGGAGCCACGTTGTAGAAAGTATTAGCGAATATGGAAATCTCACAGCTAAGGGCCACTTACCACCAAACCTTGGGTATTGTCACGTTGGTCATCACCGACTTGCTTGGGGTTAGAATCCCATCGGACGCCATAACCTCGGGCTATCTCTGACAGGTAGCCTTCCACGAGCTCGGCAGATGGCATGTCATTCGTAAGCTTTTTCATCACCTGTGATGTAGAATGCCCCATTGGACTGTCGACAATATGGGACGACCGTATATTACTCACCCTCTCGCTAACGCAACCGTCGCGATTTTCCATCACTGCTGCGGAAAACTCCCTCCCATACTTGTGCATGAGAAGATCTCGAAGAACATGTAGCTCTAAAATGGGGGGTTCGAGTTTGCAAGGCTAAGTGTCTTGATTACGCACCTTTCAATTCGGTTCTTGGTGCCGCGTAAATGATGCTGCAGATGCCCTCACTGACTGCGGGGTCTGGTTCTCGAGTGCTGAAAACCGGAAATGACTGATGAGGTACAGGGCGATATAAATCCAAGGATAGGACACACTTCGGTTCCACGAGGCCGAATCGCGCAATTAGTAGTTCGCAATACAACTCTAAAAGCTCCAAGAGTTCAATGTAAATATCTTCGTTTATTACTATGAAAAAGGGACTGTAAGAAAGGGGCATCGAAGTGAGATGAAATGCGACTTACTGCTTTCCACCTTGATGCGCGCAGTCTCGACCTTGCCTTTCTCCAGTAGCGTTGCAATATCGCGACGTGCAGCTTTCGCTTGGGCCTCTCTCTTCTCTTGCAATGTCCGCAGACGCTGCACAGATAAGCTATGTATTGTCCATTATCAAGAACTTGTGCGCGCTTGGGATTAGCGAGTGGCTGACGTACCGCAGCTGAACCTGAAAAAAACTCGAGATCAGAAGGGCCCAAAAACAGTCGAGGAGAATCGAACCTTAGCTTTAGTAGAATTCCAAGGAGCCATCACCAACCCATCACCCTCCAGTCTCTCATTCGAGTTCAAGTTAAGGCATTTTGCATCGCATTGCCGTTCGGCTGTTTGCGGCCGCGTGGCAGATGAGTCACTCAACCCCGAGGACGATGCTGTGATTTCTTCCTACACTACAGGCAGTACTGTACGGCCCTCTGTCAGAGGCGAGACAGTGAATGTATTCAAGCGTGATTTATTTCTGACTGACAGGTCATACTAAGTGAACGGTAACGAACGATGGGGGCGAGGCGTCCGCTCTACCAGATCAATTAAAACGCCGTCATCGGCGCCATCAATCAAATCAGACGGCCATGCCATGCGTTTGTCCGTTTAAGAGTCGCCCTACATCAAGGCATCACTCGCCCTCGTCTCCGGTGGACATATTCGACAAAGCAGTGCTCAACACCGGAGTGAATCATGATGATGGTCACCAGGGGACCCGCAGTTTACAGAGTGACGGAACCTCCTTCCTGTCTTGACACTTACGGGTCCATTTTTGCACCTGTCGGTTATGCCATTCCTGATACGTGACATTCACCTGTGCCCATCCTGCTGTGTATCCGGAGCAATCAGGCGCCCGATTCAGTGATTTTGCGAGGCTTATTTGTGGTGCCCTTGGGCGTTTCCCGTACTTTGTTTCTCCCCCTTCTTTCTAACCCTTCGGCATCATGTCCGTTCCGCCAGCACCTAACCGACCGCAGTCCCTTCGCCTTCTGATAGACTCATCTCCGAACTTCCGAGGCTTTTCTCCCGTCACACCTTCCCCGATGTCCTCACCTGCGCGGAGGGAGCCATGGGGCTATGAATCCCCATCAGGAGAATACTACGGACGAATATGCTCAGTCATCGGCCTCTATGATTTCTCCTCCTCGGACCCCGATCGCCTCTCATTTCGCAAACACGAGGTTCTGGAAATAGTCAGGCAAGATGAGTCCGGATGGTGGGGCGCTGTCCGAGTTGACGGGTCCGAAATAGGCTGGATTCCTGCTAAGTTCGTTCGCCCCCTTTCGGATGATCAGAGAGAGGACGGCGTGCAAGAGAGGACGCGAATACCGGAATATGAGATCAACCCTAAGAGCATCCAATCCGCACCCCCACTTTCCAGGCGAGTCATCGAGACACCATCCTCGGGCACAACGTTCTCCGATCGCGACGACTACGAGCCTTCCGAAGTGAGCCCGCCGCCATACCGTTGGTCCCATCCTTCGAGTTCGATCGTTGCTGAACCACCCAGCGAGCCCGCGATCTCCGAAATAGACGACCGTCTCGATGACTCGCCACCAAACTCTGGGCATCATGGGACGGAAAACCGCTCATCACCTGCACCATCGACTGTTGTTCCCCCTGTTCCCCAAAAGCCAAGACCTCAACCTCTTCTCAGACTGGACAAATCTCTACCTGCATCGCCCGTCATACCCACCGCTCCTGGTTCCGCTGGTGCGGAACCCAGAGTGGGCGGTCATGGTCGCAATTCCTCTGACAGTGCCATCAACTTGACAAATAGCATGCTACGAAGGCCACTCGCTCTTGAAATGCATGACAGCCCGACGCCTCTGCTGGGACCATCCAATGTCGTGCGCCGAGTGCAGACTAGCGCGCAATTATCAACCCTCGCCGGCCCCGTAGACGTTCCTCCATCGCCATTAACCTATCCTTTTCCTCCCCGCGCACGTCCCCGGCCTGGCAAGGTTTTGCAACTAACCGGAGATGATAGTGCACAGGCGTTTCACAACGCCAAGCAGGCGCAAGCGAATCTCCCGTGGTATCTCAAGCAACGTCACGGCGAGGAAGAAATCAAACTGGAGTTTGACGGTACGGTTAAAGCTGGGACTGTGCCTGCTCTTGTAGAACATTTGGTGGCGGATCCTCTACGTGAGAACTGACTTGGTTCCATAACAACCATCGTCATCTAATCTCTTTCTCACAGGAGCATCTCAGCAGGAAATCTTTCGCCGCGCTTTCCTTGTCACATTCCGCACTTTCGCCACAGCCGCAGAGGTTTTTGATCTTCTTATCGCACAGTACCAGTTAGACGCACCGCCAAATCTCTCCCACGGAGAGTTTGAGCAATGGAAACGAGAAAAGTTACGACCAACCCAAAAGCGCGTTTTGACCGTTATCACAATGTGGCTCGAGGAGTACGACCTGCTGAACCAAGACGCGGAAGTTGCGCCAAAACTGCAAGAGTTCTTGAGTCTTATTGTCGGACCGCCCTCCCTAGCATTCACGGCGAAGCTTATCCTGAAGTCGCTAGAGCGCCTGGTGAGCTTCAAACGCATTTTGCTTCTATTCGGTTGTTTTCTGACCTCGTTCTAGACGTTTGCAGAACCATCTGTGCCCGGTGCGACTGCCATCTCCACAAGACGATGGAGGAAGCCGCGAAAAGGAGACGGCCCGGAGCTGATTCGCATGGACCCTTTGGAGTTGGCCCAGCACCTCGCTCTATTGGAATCTGAGCTGTATCGCAAAATCCGCCCACAAGAGTGTTTCCTCTGGTCAAAGATCAAGGAGGGCGACGTCGTCAAGAACATCCGAGCCTTCTGCGGCACGCACGACAAGTTGGCCGATTGGGTGAAACACAGCGTCCTCGAGGTTCCTGCGTTGGGGAAGCGCGCAAACGTGGTGGACTTTTGGGTCCGTGTAGCCGAGGTGCGTTGTTGCGCAGCAACTATGGGAAAGAGAGAAAGGGTCGTCTGACCAACGCTCATTTATAGAAATGTCGATCTCTCAACAATTTCTCGTCTATGAGCTCCATAGTCGCGGCGCTGTCAAGCACGTCGATCGAGCGCTTGCATTTCACGTGGGTCAACTCGAGCAAGGAACACTCCTTGGATCCTCTACGCAAGATAATCCATCTGGCCTCCAATTACGGTTATTATCGCAGCATACTGGACTCTATCGAGGGCCCCTGCATACCTTTTGCAGTGCCGTTCCTGAAAAGTATCGTCTATGCGCAAGAGCAGCATGCAGACAACGTTTTCGTCCAGTCTTCGATCCATCCAGACAGGAGCTTCACACTTGTCCATTTCGTAAAGCGACAAAAGTGGTATGACATAACGTTGCAGATGCTTCGGTTCCAGGCAAAACCCTATAACATCGCTGAGATTCCTGAAATGACAAGCTTCATTGTAGGACAGATGGAAAGGGCAACCACAATGGGGGAGCGCTGGTACTGGCAACGGAGCGATGAATTGCAACACGCCGAACTCGTCCACGCCGATATCAGGAGAGGTCTCGAGGCTGCTGGGTTTTGATGATTATGGTTGATTAATTTTTCACATAGCTTCCACCCCTTTTCACGCCCAAACACGATTTCATGTTATGCCCTTCGTTCAATACCTCTCTTAATGTTTATCCACATGCATTCATTACTAGTGACCCATCGGAATGATTCGGGTATTAATGACTGTGTTCAAAGTCCAGGTAGTAAACCGTGCATCGATAAGCGGGCCAACACAGCATCGGACATGAGAAGTAAAATACTACAGTGGTATGGGGGTACCGAACGGCTGGCTATTGGTTATGGTGGGGAACACATGAAAGGGGCATGACAATGGGATCTAATGGCTACGTTCATCAGGCAATCGACGGTTAAGTGGCAATATGATACCGAACGGCGTTGGATGAAGGCGAAGCGCTCAACAGTTACACGGTTCCCCAGAGGATGTGGACCGTTGTTGTTTATTCAAGTCCACCCCGGTTCTGCCCGCTGAAGTACCCACACGACCAGGACCACTTCTTGACGCAGGTGGTGCCGTCGTAGGAAGCTTTTTGGCTGCAATGGAAGGTGGATCGTCAATACGAATGAGGGATGTTCGGAAACAGACTGACCAATACGAGTGAAAATATCTGTAACACCTTCACCATTCTTGGCACTAGTTTCGGCCCACATCAAGCCCTCCTCTTGCGCATACTTCTGAGCTTCTTCCTGCGTCACTTGTCGCCGGGCAGCTAGATCTGACTTGTTGCCACAAAGAGCAATGACGATAGATGGGTCGGCTTGACGTTGCAGTTCACGGATCCAGTTACGAGCCTTCTCTAAGGAGGCTGATTGAGTGATATCGTAAACCACGACAGCGCAGTTTGCATTGCGATAGTACATGGGTGCCTGTACGACGATTAGATCGACAAACTGAAACGGGAAGGGAGCATACCAAAGACTATGCAATTAAAAGAACGCATGGCTTCAGTACGGTTATGCAACTGCGAGGAATGTGAACAGACCTTGTAGCGCTCCTGACCTGCAGTATCCCTGTGCAAAGATCAGAATAAACGTATAATCTTGTGAATTATCGTTTGTGTATACCATATCTCGAATTTAACTGTGGTGCCATCTTCAAGGTTTACGGTTTGTGTAAGGAATGCGGCTGTTCGGTAACCAAGTAAGCCCGTAGAGCCGGGAAAGGAGGCAGACAAGACGAGCCTCCGATTGTGCTTTCCCGATAGTCATCGAATTGGTCCTTCACGAAACGCAAGACTAGACTGGAACGGGGGGTATGAGGGTGAAAGCAGTCAATGCAGTGCAGAGGAGGATACCTGGATTTACCGACGGCAGATTCGCCTATTAAAAGCAATGAGTGTCAGTTGATCACATAGACCAAGTGAGACGTACCAAGTAGAACGAGCTTAAACTGAAATTGCTTAGACATGGGCGGATGGAGTAATAAGTGAGTTAGGTCCGAGTAGAGAGAGAGAGCACGAGCACAGCGTGACGAGCACGAGCATCGGCCAACTCCGCAGCAGAACCGTGGGAATATATCACCTTATTAGGCCTTACCCTCCACTTTTTTTAAAAACTCCGTCGCCGCTTTCATCCCTCTGATCTCTTCACTGAACCCTCACGTCGTCGTAAACTTCTGTGTTGCAGAGTACACCCCCTCCCCCTTCACAATCCCGCTCCCAGTCCTAAGCTCTTTTTATCAGAGTCACAACCATCCTTCCTTGTTAATTGCGTCGCCAATCATTCTTCCGTTTCACCGGTTCGACTCGCGACGTTCTATTTAAGTTCGGAAGAGAAAAGGAAAAAAAACGTCATGAGTCGCCATCATCACCCTTACGGCGCTCCATACGACACCTTTGGTTCTCGCAGAGGTGGCCCCCCCTCCGGTCCCGGTCCTGATAGATACCATCGCTTTGATGGTCCTCCGCGTGGAAGGGGCTTTGGTCGTGGAAGAGGTCGCGGTTCCTTTGGAGGGGCCGGTCATGATTTTGCAAGTAGCCCTCCAGTATATGATCAAGGACCTTCCCAGGGAAACATGGATGGATATAACAATTACAATTCTGGACCCAATCAGGATTCGTTCTATCAGAGCGGTGGTTTTGCGAATCAGTTCAGTGACTCAGATGCCTCAGGCGGGTATGATCAGAACTATGGGAACGGAAATTTCCAAGGTGCGCTAAGTTGCTGAATCAGTTTGAGTTTGTGAACTGCAGACAGCGGGCGTTATGTTCGTTTTTCTGGACCTGAGGTAAACTCATGTTCCTCGACAGCCTATTGGCTTGCACATCCTCACCACTTCTGATGTTTGAACGCGCTATCTTCATGTGTGGTCAACTTGACCAGTGCCTAAGTGTCCAAGCGTATCCTCGCTGTCCCATCGGCTTCAATAGGGTCTACACGCGAAGGGTGTCATACTTTATGGCGGCGATGTAATCCACCATCGTACTAGCAGGCCGTGGATCAGCATGTGTCACTCTTCCAGTTTTTTCTTTCAGTTTTCTAGCCTTTAAAAAGTGAAACGACTCACCTTACATCAAATATTCTCGTTAGATGGTACTGGTCCCAGTTACGGTGGCGCTGGCGGCTATGGCGCTCGATTGCCCAAACGCGGTCTGAAGCGTGAAAGAGACGATAAGGTGCACGAGTCTATCATTGAAGAACGCATTCAGCGCGAGCGTCCATGCCGCACTCTATTCATCCGCAACATTAAGGCGAGTGTCAAGCACCAGTCATCTGTGGCGAGATACACCGTCAAGATTCAGAGCTGACTAATGCGGTTCCCCACCTTTTTAGTATGAGACTAATAGTGACGAGGTTCGTCGACAATTTGAAGAACATGGCGAGATCAAGACATTCTTCGACCTGATTGCGAACCGTGGAATGGTGTTTGTTACGTTTGTAAGTGTTCGACATGTCCCTGTCAAGTTGGATAATTCAATTACGTGGTAGTATGATCTTCGTGCTGCTGAAAGAGCTCGAGACCGGTTACAAGGTTCCGAAATCAGTGGCAGACCTGTTAGTGCTCTCTTCTCCAAGTGATTCACATAGCTCACGTGGAGCCTTAGATTGACGTCCATTATTCGCTACCGCGAGATGATAACCTGGCGAAGGGCGGTGAGAAAAATCAGGTGAGGAAGTTCCCGCCTCTTTGACTCAATTGCTCAAAACCATTGGTGAGCACAGGAGTTACAAGGAACGTTGCTCGTGACCTTGCGAAACTCTATTCAAACCATAGACGACGGTGAGGTCAGGCGTAAGTTCCAACAATTTGGAGATGTAAAATCCGTCCGCCCCGCTGGGGAGCGCCATGAGTTAGTTTCGTCTCTGCTATGAAAACTTAGAACTTACATGAACTTTCTTCGACCCATCCTAGCCAACGTTACGTTGAGTTTTATGACACCAGGGTGAGTGATATGTTGTGCCACCGTCCCAGGGCGGTTTGACAGGTGGTTTAGTCTGCCGAAGAGGCGTTCGATCGTCTACGTCATCAAGGTCTACAAGACGGTGTGATGGATATTGTATTGGCATGGGAAGAGGCTCAAGGTCCAGCAATTCGGTATGCTCAGTTTCTAAACCCGTTGTAATTGCGATGGTGGACTCACTCCGATACTCAGTCGCGAAGAACGTGAACCCTATCGGGACTGGGATGACAGTCCACGCCCTGCTCCATTCCGAGGAAGAGGCCGCGGCCGCGGTCGAGGTCGAGGTTTCGCTGGGCATGAGGATGACCGGCGGCCACACTGGGACCGGGATCGGGATCGTCCGAGACGTTATGAAGATGACCATGGCCCTGGACGAGGTGGCGCCCGCGTGTCCTATAACGATCGGTTTGACAGTAGCAGGGACGGCGGTTACAGCAGTGCACCTCAAAATAATTATGCATTACCCGCCCAGCAACAGTATACCGAGCCTCCTGCGGCCGCACCCGTGAGTGGCGACACACTCGCTCAGCGATGCGTTTCTAATACCTATTGTTTTAAGCGAGTCGAAGAACGCATTGACCAAGCCAGAAAGGTTCAACAGGTTAGTTCGTATTTCTGTTATTGTCTTTACATAAACTAATAGTCTGGTAGTTATTGGCTGCGCTCAAGCAACCGCAGACTCCAGTGCCCGGGACTCCGCCCACGCAGGTGCAAGTACAAGGCCAGGCACCTGCCCCAGCTCCGCCGTTGCCGCAAATTCCCCAGAATTCATTTTATCCCCCTGCTCCGACTGTGCAACAGCAACCGCAACAGCCCCCTCCTATTTATGGCAGCGGGGCGCAGCCAACCGCCCCTGGATTCCCCCAGCTGTCCCAAACAAGTCTTCCTCAGGGCGGGCCACCACCCGTTCAGGCCAATCCTCTTGCTAACCTCCCCCCTAACATACTTGCACTTTTACAAAGCGCGCAGGCCCAACAACCGCCTTCGAGTACCTCACAGCCGCAAAGCCCAACCCCTTTACCTGGCCCATACAATACTGTCCCACCCACACTGCCTCCAGGAGGGATACGCCCCTCGCTGCCACCGCATTTGACAGGGCCACCACCATCCACAGTACCGATGCAGAACGATTATCAAATGATGAATTACTTCGTAAGTTTCATATCGCGCCCATAGACTCGTTTCTGACAATTGACATCTGTCGCATCTCAGGGTGGTACTAAAGGGGCGTGACACGGGGGTGGTGCGGCTGACTGTCGTCGCGCTGCTCTTGTATCTATTTATCTCCTATGTGGTTGCGTCTGTTGAGTATACATTTTATTTACGGGTAGTGATCCACGCGTTTCATGAGGCACCAACGTCTGCTGACTTTTCTTTCTTTACCTTGTGCCATTGAGACCTGTCTATACATTGGGCAGCAGACGTAGTGCCACCGACTCCTTTAATATCCTATGCTATGTTCCATGCTCGCAACGAAAATTACTTGCTGTCCATATTTTATCTGTCAGCGAACAGGTGCAGATGTTCTGTGTAACGGTTGGACGATATTGACATAGATCGGCATAAGCTTTGGGGTATAATCGATATGTACGCGCTGAGTACTAGTGTGTGGAAGGTGATTTATGTTCTGAAGCGTATTACTAATATCGAACAATTAGGGTCCGGGGATGGTATTAACGTCAGAGGTCAGGGACTCCCCAATTGCCTTGAGGGCCTGGTCATCGAAGGATGGCGTCAAGACGTCCCTCTTCAAGCGCGCAATTGCGTCATATGCAACAGCAACCGCAGAAGGGGGCATGCCTGCGAGCTGGGCCACTTTGAGTCCGTGACTTTCCTTATTGACACCTGGCCGCAGGCGGTGCGAATATGCAAAGGAGCCGACCTAGAATACGAAATTTTAACATGCGAATCAAGACAACGAACAACGAGTAGGTTGTCTCACCTCTGTCTCCTGCACATCAGTACAAAAGAAACGTACTTTTTGAAACGCCCCCGCGCCTTTGTAGTCCGAAGTGCACCCGAGCATGTCGGTGAGCTCGTGGAAATGCGTGGCGAAGAGGACCCGACAGTTATTCTTGAAGTAGAGATGGTGCACCACCGCGAAGGCTATAGCCAAGCCATCTCTGACTGAAGTCCCTCTGCCAACTTCGTCCATGATGGCCTTAACAAAAGGTATTAGCTGAGTTTTGCTTTCCATGGTATGTTGGAAGAAGTGTCTGGCTCACAAGGCTGTTCGGGGTCGCCTTCTTCAAGATATCCGCCGTTTCCAGCATCTCTACCATGAAGGTGCTCCTGTCGCGAAACACATCGTCCTTTGCTCCCACTCTCGAGAACAGACGATCTACAATTCCAATCTCGGCATAGTCGGCGGGCACAAAGGAACCCGACTGCGCGAGAATGGCAATAAGGGCAGTTTGCCGAAGGAGAGTAGACTTTCCCGCCATGTTAGGACCAGTAATGATATGCAGTTGTGAGTTCGGAGAAAGGGACACTGTATTGGGCGTGAAAACTCTCCCAGAGGACAGCAAGCCAACTTCAACCGTAGGATGGCGACCATTAACGACGTGAAATGAGCAACTGAAGAAAAGGTTCAGTAACGTCAGTCAGCCACCACAAATTGACACACCTGTCCGTCATTTTCGGTCTCGTAAGGTGCATCTCAGAGGCAAAGCTGGCAAAACCTAGCGCCACATCCAGCTCATCTATGACCCGAGCGTTTCGTCGTAGCTGAGCCTCGTGCAGTTTCACCTAAATGCTAGTTTGAATCGAGTCCGAGATCTGATGTTCACGGGAATGTACCTCATTCTTCAGTTCGTCAAATGCCGCCTTTTCGATTGTAGCGATTTTTTGTGATATTTCCCAAAGTTCGGTTCCAAGTTGTGCCCAACCCTGGAAGCCATGATACTCAGCTTAAACGAGATAAAAGACACCGTCAGCTCACTTGGTGAAATAAGCAACAAGTTGAGTTGCTCTCCGATATGATGGTGAAGGCAGACGAAGCCTTAGCTTTTGCAGCATCGCGCTTCGACTTCGCAATATGAACATGTAGACCTTGCAACGGGGACGAACGCAGGGTCAAGGATGGTGCATCTACGAGACAATTGAATCAGGCTATTTCACCCTTCTGATAGGAAATCTACCCACCGTATTGAAGCTGAAGATCGCCTTCCAAATTTTCGAGCTGCGTCAGGAGCCGTTGAAATTTAACATGTAAGACCGAAAGCTCTTCGGAGAACCTAAATGACGCTAATCAATCGTTCAACCCCGGAGCTATTATTCGTTTGGGTCTACTCACTCAGGTTTGATACGCCACCGGTATCCCTGTTGCCACTTATCCTCAGCAGACGGCTCTTGAGTGGTGATGGCACCTTCCTCAGTTGTTTCTGGTGAACCTCCGAGTCTAGTCGGGATCCCATCCATGGAAACCTGAATTTTTCTCTCCAATCCAGATACGTCCTCCATCCGAGAAATCAATGCGTCGATGTCAAGCCATTCTCGTTCCAAGTCGCAATCACCCTTTTTCAAGTGCAATTCTTTCTCCAACGAAAGTCTGCTCCTTACGAAAGACCAGGTCGAGATTGCCGCGCTAATGGAGGCGACGTCATCGGCATTCCCGCGCCCCAGAAGGAACTTCTGTACGACACGCATAACATCGTCACTGCTTCGCAAGCGGTCTCGAAGATCACGTTGAAGGTGAGGGCGAGCACGAAAAAGGGCAACGATCGACTGCCGGGCATTTATTTCCGACAAGGATGCGCTGGGTGAACCTGCAAACACGCCATGAACTTTAAACATGGCGACTTGAATGATTTTGAGACGCACATAGCCAGCGAGAGAGAAGCCTTGTGCCACCGCTAGTCACAGTCCTCTTGACGCAGCTCAGAAGGGTACCGATTGCCCCTCCTTCCTGTGCTCCTTCCCGAATCTCCAAGGATTTGAGAGTATGAGCATCTATCTCCATGCGGGCTTCGGCGACCTCCTTACTAGGAGCAGAAAGACTGGGCATGTACTCCAAAAGGTTTGACTGGAGGTAACCCGTTAAGAGGCTGACAGCTGAACTCTCTTGAGAAGAATGGTCAGGTGTTGAAGGATGACTCGCATACATCGAGATGTCGGATTCCGGCAGAGATGGAGGTAGAAATTGGAGATGTGGGGGGCTAGCTATGTCAAAATATGAGACAACGGTGCACTCCGCTCGTAAAATTTCCCGGACGGGGCACGACTCGACTGACTCCATCTCTCTCGACAAGACGACTTCCCTTGGGTGAACGCGGACGATGTCGTCGTATAGACTCTCAACTGTAGTGGATTTCGTGAAGAATTCGCCAGTTGATACATCAATCCAGGCCAAACCCAAATCATTGTCCTCTTTTAAGGGAGACGGTGTGGCTGGGCTGATTGCCATGAGGAAATTGTTTTCGTTGTGATTTAGGAATGGCTCGTCAATTAATGTTCCTGGAGTCACGATGCGAACAACCCGTCGGTCATATGAGGGCTTGATGCCAGGTGGTACAGGCCGCGCAAATTCTTCACAGAGCGCAACGAAACGATTATTTTGTTGGACAAGTGTTTTAAGGTGCTTCTGCAGATGAATGACCGGGAAGCCGCACATAAGGATAGTCTGGTTGTCCCATTTCCGAGATGTCAGCTTGATGTTCAGGAGGGGCGCGACCTCAGCCGCTTGATCAAAATATGACTGCACAACCAAAGTGGTGTTATCGGCATGACCACCAGAAAGAAACCAAGAGGCTGACCTCATAAAACTGCCCAACGCGTGTGAGTAGAATGCAATGGGGAAACTTTGCCAAATTTTCCAATATCTCAGTTGCAAGTTGGGTTCGGGGTTGATATGGCGTCTGAGTCTCTATAAATTGGGCAATTCAGGACTGACTTATATTGCCATTCGTACAATTCACCTGTTGGTGTTGATGGCAACGCCTTCCTACCCCTCTTTGATTTGGCCGCAGCATTCCGAGTTTCAGAGGTGGACTCCCCTGGTTCAGGATCAGCGATACTCTCGGAGGCTTCAATGCATTGAGCGCGTTTTCTGCGCCCACGCTTGGTCGAGACTATTGGCTCAGAGTGTAATTCTGATTGTGACACCTGGTGAGTCGTAATCGAAGACACGCTCGAAATCCCGACTAGACATGAGCCCGTTAGCAGACCGCCGTAAACGTTCATATGTAGAAAAAGGCACACATTTGGGAGCATGGGTGCGACGCGTATTGTGAGTATTCGATATGATTTGAGAGTCGAGTACCGCATCCGGTGGGCGTTCAAGTTGCGCATGAAGAGCGGGCAATTCAGAGTACTTCTTTTTCGTAATGGCTGGTCTCGAGAGGGTACTTGTTGTCGAGGATTTAGAATGGAGTGAATGATACAAAGATTGATCAAACACAGCAAGATACTTCAAGGCATTGCGGCTCTTTGGAGTCAACGGGAGCATACGAAAGAATTAAGCACCTTCCAAGTTGAGTTGGGTAACCGGGCGTCTCACGGTTCATTTCAATCGGAGTCTGAATTAGTTTCAACCTCGCTTGAGCGGCCATTTCGTCTTCTGCACCAGGCTCGTACCACGTCTCGTCAAAATGTCGTTCGCCGGAAGACGCAGGGGAAACAAGGTCAAAAAGGGTGTTCAGTTCACGGTCATGGTCGTCGGTCAGTTTTCTTGCTACTCAAGTGGTCCACAACTTATTTTACCTCGTCATTTCCCTGCGTTTTGTTGTTCGTTTAGGCGCCTCTGGCACCGGACGTACCACATTCGTGAATACCCTCTGCGAGTCGGAGGTTCTGTCGCACAAGGTTTGCGACACCCCCGAGACTGCGCATGTAGAAGAGGGCATCAGGATTAAGCCTGTCAATGTCGGTACGTTGCAGTTTTTCGACACCCACTTTTCCGGGGGTTCAGTCTTTGCCCTTTAGAGCTGGAAGAGGAGGGTGTGCGCATTGCCCTGACTATTGTGGACACTCCTGGATTTGGTGACAACATTGATAACGAGTTCGCGTACGTATGGCAACATTCAACACGTCATGGGCTGCACTCGAGCATCAACATTAGGTTCCAGGAGATTGTTGGCTACCTTGAACGTCAATATGATGACATCCTTGCTGAGGAATCACGCATCAAGCGTAATCCTCGTTTTAGGGATAATCGTGTCCACGCACTTCTCTACTTCATTCCTCCAACCGGTCATGCGTAAGGTGTGTCATTTTATGTGAAGAATAGTGATACTGATGTTGCGGTGCCACAGCCTCCGTGAAATGGACATTGAATTGATGCGCCGCCTCTCACCTCGCGTGAACGTCATTCCCGTCATCGGCAAGGCTGACTCTTTAACTCCAAGCGAGCTGCGCGGTTTCAGGAAGCGGGTGAGGTCACATCTGGCTTATCGTTTTTCCTTAAATTGAGGTTTGAATGCAGATCATGGAGGATATCGAGCACTATGATATCCCTGTGTACAACTTCCCTTACGATGTCGAGGAGGACGATGAAGAGACGATCCAAGACAACAGCGAGCTTCGCGCCCTTCTTCCCTTCGCTATCGTGGGCTCTGAACAGGAGATTGAAATGGAAGGCCACCCTGTTCGCGCCAGAATCTATCCGTGGGGCATCGTTGAGGTCGACAATCCCAAGCACTCTGATTTTAGCAGACTGCGAAGTGCTCTTTTGAAGTGAGTGTACTTTTTTTCCTGTTGAAACCTGGTAGTAATACAGGAAATAGTTCACATTTGGCGGACCTCAAGTCCCTGACGCACGACGTGTTGTACGAGACGTATCGTACCGAGAAGCTGTCGCGCACAGTTCATTCTGATACGCAGTAGCAAGAAACTTCCTTGCCTCACGTTACGCCATCACTCATTGGTCGTTTTTGCAGTGACTCGTCCATTCTCCCTGAGGAGCTTGCCACTCAGAGCGTGCGCCTGAAGGAAGAGCAGCTTCGCCGAGAGGAGGAGAAGGTTTGGGTGTACTTTGCTTACTGCGTAGTGAAATTTGACAAATCTCTTCCTTAGCTTCGCGAAATCGAACTCAAGGTGCAGCGCGAAATCAACGAGAAACGACAGGAGCTTCTCGCGAAGGAGGAGTCTCTTAGGTTGGTGTCTAATGGAGTTTCATGTTGGTGATGCTAATCGTTTCCTTAGGAACCTTGAGAGTCGTCTCGCGGCTCAGGGCACACAGGGCGAATTCTAGGCTGTGGGGGCCAAGGTTATTGAGCGCGTGGACAGTTGCTGTATACCCCCGGTCACGTTGAGAAATTTTATTATTGTTTTCTGATTAAAGTAATTCTTTTAAAAAATGACCGAGAAAGGGAAATAGTTACCACGAGTTGGTTAGTTAGTTTCACACGGTACACCTCACTACTACTACTTTGGTTTCCTTGTGCCGTTTGACGCGATCTCTCCCCATGCAATTCGTCCGTCAACCCACCGTCCTCCCTCAATCCAATGATTGGGACTCACTTTACCCACAGCAAGATGCAGGTTCATCACCTCCTCAATATATTTCCTCTTCATTGGCACAGCGGAGACGTTCTTCTGCCTTCCACCCTCCTCCCAAAGCCCCCCCTCCCAGTCAGCCGATACCCAGCGTTCCCATGCTTGATACCACACCAATCACCACGTCAGACGAGTTATCCTTTCTGGTGGACGTTGATGTCCCCACCTCCCCTACTGGAATGGTGCAAAACCTTGTACGAACAGCTACTTTTTCTCGACTGGCCGCCGTCACGGCGTCTCATGAACAAGCTCGACATACTTTGCCGACGAATGGAATCAGCTCCCCCCCACGGCAGCGCACCCATTCCCCTCCCTCTCAGCACCAAGAAACGGACTCAGATCATCTTGTGTCCTCCTCTCGGAGCTCCCAGCCACCTCCCGAGCGTTCTCGTCCATCTTCGAGGCGAGCCTTAACAAAGGCCCTCGAACTAGCCCGTGAGGCTGTCAAACTCGACTCGACCAATGATGATCCATATGGGGCTGTTGTCGCCTACGGAAAGAGCGTGGCCCTTCTCAGCAAAGTCATGGAACGCGTCATAAACGGTGAAGATGCTAATGAGTCCGTCCGTCGGAAAGGTGGTCGAAGGAGAAGCGTGGTAGCTCAGGAAGAGGAGGTCCGCCGACTCAAAGCAATTGTACGTCCCATCAATGGCCCACTTCCGCTGTTTTGTCGATTCAATAAATTCATGATTTTAGCATGACACGTACGCCGAGCGGATGAATATCCTAAGCTTGATATACAGTATCCCTCCTCCACTCCACTCCCCTTCAACTACATACCCGTCGTCGGTATCCACCTCCACTGACTCTACTCGGCCGTCGTCGCCAAGTTCCCCATCATCATCCGAAACATCTAATCATCTTTCCCGTGATACTTCTGTAACACTTCACGACGCGATTGACGACCGAAGGTTCTCGCAAGAGACTGCGAAATATACCGGAGAACTTTTTGAGAGGGACTCGCCTGAAGGTACGCCGTCATCTCACTTTTTTATGATGTTTTGTAACGTTGTCAAGTAGAACCATCCGAATATCACCATCCATACTCTGCCGCTGCTGCCGCAAGGATGTCCCAATCCCTGGACGACGACCCGGAGACGCCTATACCAAGGGCGACTGTCGTAATTCCCAACGGGAAGCGCTCAACGGCTCCGCCTCCTGCCCGCTCTCGACCTTCAAGCCCGCCCTCGGGTCCTTCTGACGGCCTGCGACCGCGCGCCACTTCTGAACTCCTGCCATCTGGTCCTCCCCCTCAGGGTGCCCCGCCGCCCGCACTTCTTCAATCAGTTGTTAATAAACATCTGAACACGGTCAACAATCGACCACGAGGACAGTCAATCGGTCATAGCCGAACGGGCTCCAATAGCCGGCTGGGGCCGTTGCAGGAGGAAGGCGACAAGCACACAGAGATGCGACCATTTCCGCAGCAGCAACGGTATCACCATGGTGTTGAGGAGGAGTCTCGTCTCCAGCGCACCCCTTCGCAGGCTCAGAGAGATGCAAATCGGTCCCAAGACTTGCCTCCGCTTCCTGTGGCAGAATCCTTGGCTACTTCTCGCGATGTCGAGCCGCTTCAAGACCGTTCGCCTACATCTTCAAGGTTTGGAGCGCCGCGGCCTCGGGGAGGTTCGACTCATTCTACGCGCTCGGAAATTATCGCTCCTCCACCCTTGATTAGCGAATCCACTACCATGGGTACGATCTCCCGGAGACGGTCCAAGGCATTTGCGCCAGCGGCAAGCCCTGCTGCTGGTCCAACCCAACTCCCTGAAGTAGTGCCACCTCCAGCCTTGAAACCGAAAGTTCCTAGCGTCACCGCAACAACCTCCCCGCCTTCCACATACACACGCAACCGCGCTTCGTCCCAACCAGGGCAACGACCAAGTATGGCCGGACACCCCCCTTCTTCGTACGACGCTCTGGGACGAGTCCCATCTACCGCGGTGCCGCATTCAACGTCTGTTGTACTTCCGCGGAAGACGTCCGTGTCATCTAAAAGCAATTCCTCTCTACCTCAAATCACCATAATCCCAGGCTATCTGTCTCCCCCACTGGATGCGACGGGGAACCAGCTCGTACCACCACCACCTATACCGCATAGCAACCTACCCACCACTCCAGTCTCCCCCCTTCCACCAACTGCACCTTCGGACCCCCTCCGCAAACCCTACCATATGATGAATTTGCTTCGGCACACGATGATGTCTAAGACAGGCGGCTACATCACACCGAGGTTACACGTACCGCAGGAGGTTTGGTCACAAGGTGGCGCGAGGTTGTTGAACTTGCCCGAGAAAGTGCGCGTTGTCGAGGTACTTTGCTCGTCCCTCGAGGAAGTGCAACATTCGAGCGCGGGAATCTTTGGTGCCGGGAACGTGAGCGCCAGCATGGCGCCTGGAATCGGCAAGAAGGACGGCGAACTCTGGTCGCTCAAACTGGAGGAGTTTTCCCACGTGTGCGATGGCGTGGTTGCGAACTTTGGGAAGAAGCTAGGCGTCGGGGAAGGATTCATGATCAAGAAGAATAGCGGGGTGAGTTTTGACGAGTCGTTGTCTATTTAATTGAAGCTTCGTTTTATACTGACATGAAAATGGAGGTGACTTCTTGGGGTGGCAAACTGACTCGCCAACTTGACAAGCTCACGAATCAGAAGAAGTGAGCTTCCGCGTTCTAGATCCCTTCGTTTTTCGATTCTGATGTGTCCCATGTGTGTGTGTTTAGCCTTGATTCTCCCGCATCGTATGTCCAAGGTCTCAGCCGGCTGTTCGCGCAAGCGCAGCTCCTTGATGAGCATTCGCGCGCCATGTCGATGCAGCCCATTGCTTCCGCTTATGCCAGTCTAACTCCGGAGCTGCGATCCGCCATCGAGAGCAAGCTCCGACGATCGTCCGAATTTTTCGCCACCGTGGTGCTCACATTTGTTGTCCGCGACATGGCACAGTTACTCGATAAATACGTCAAGAAGTGTGAAAAGTGGCTCGCCGAATAGAGAAGCGACGACGCCCACTGCAATCATGATTGAATTGATCAACATCATCCCATCCTACACCACCCACATTCACTCATTGTTCAATATCTGGAAGGAAAACAGAGAGGGGGGAGAGGGGCTGGTCTCGTCGCTGTATTCTATTTGCTTTCCGGGGACTACATGCCTTGGCGGATATATATCCTTACATCTTCTGGTGCTTCTTCGGTTCAACCTCTCTTATATATCAATCATCCCATCGTCGCCTTTATTTGTCTTTTTCTTTTATTTTCTCTTTCTTCCTTTCAGTGGTTCGAGTCGAATGCGTAAATATTTGACCGGCCCCATAGGTTACCCCCTCGTACACTGTTTGTCTTTTTTTGTTCAATCGGCAACCCTCTACGTCTAGTATTTACGCCCTGCGATCCCCTCTGCACGCATACCATACTGGCCATTGTATCAGCAGCCCCTTTCCCTTCGCGCTTGCGGACACTTATCCCACATCGCGCGCCTCATGGCGAGTAGCTCCGATTGCAATGTAAACTCATAAAGTAGTAGAACTCAAGGATGCGCAATATATAGTTATGATCTGATAGAAAACGTCGAGAACCACAAGTAGAGTTGTTGTAGTCGAAATAGATTGATCGAGTGGAAAATAGAAAATCAGATTATCACGTCGTCGTGGGAGCGCACCGCTATGTACAGTAGTGAAGGAAACCCTTAGCCGTCAAAGTATAAACAGGAAATAACTTATGCGTGTGTGATGGAGGTGACGTGGATAGGGTGAATACAGACCGGGACTTGACCTTAACGAAGAAGATACGCGTACAAGTAAAGCCACAATCTCAAAGGAGGGTATAAAGGTAACGATGGTAGGCGGCGTGGGGGGCAGAGATAACACTATCAGGTGGCACTCGCCCGTTGCCATTGATCGGAAAGAGTGGGAGAGGTGATGCTTTGATGAAAATCAGCAAGTACCTGGAGACGCATGGCTAAACAAAAAAACATAAAGTCAGGGACGAGCCTATCCGGGAAATTAGGGAGTGGAGGTGACGTGGGCGTACCGTACGCGTGGCGCGCGGGCTCGTCGATATCCTCCTCATCAGAATCGAAAAGGGCATCGACGGTGGTGACGACATGCCATGCCTCTAGAGGGACAGAAGGCCCATTAGATAAAGGAAAGCGCGCAAGGGTCAGCACACATACGTTGGAGAATCGACCGATGGAAGCCACCGCTCGAGTGTCGATTGGAAGCGCGGGAAGTTGAGGAGTCTGACAGCGCACGGGATAGCTCGAGGGATTTTGACGGATTGGGTCGTCTTCTGTGTGAAGGTCGGCCTGGAGAGGTAATTAGATTGATATCGACTTGAAATTGAAAATATCCACCGAGGAGATCGCTCTCTTCCGCATTGCCTCCCTCTACGGAGGAACCAGGGTCGGATCGTTCCCTCTTCGCCGGTAACAATTTCCCGGGGGAGGGTGCCCTACTGCCTTTGGACTTGGCGAGACCCTTCCGGTCCTTCGTGTTGGTGTTGTTGTTCTCGCCGCCTTGAGCGTTCTTTGCGAGGAATTCCATGCGCAATCGGGTCATCTTTGTCGCATAATCCCGCTCATCTTCCGGATCGGCGTTCTCCTTCTCGAATTCCTCCTCGGAGAGGGGGGCAAGTTCTGGGATGAGAAAAGGGTGCTTCTTTGCGTAGTCGTCGTCAAACGGGTTCGGGGAAGGAGCCTCGTGATAGTGAAAGGCGAGCCAGAGGAAAGCACGAGCGCGGGAGGGTGACGAAATCTTGATAGGCAAAAAGATATCGAGAAAATCGATATCAACGCGACCAAAGTGATCATGTGCCACGGTCTGAGGTGGAGGTGGGTAAAATATTTATAAAAGAGGAGGGGAACATACGGTGAAGTGGTTGGAGAGGATAAAGAGAAGATTGACAATACTGGTGGAGGGGACAGTACCAGTTGCCTGAGTACGGGTAAGAATGAGTATGGTGCGGGGTATATAGATCGCTTACCGCTCTTGCACGGAGTTCGGCGGGAGTGACGGGCATGTTAGTCGTTGCCTCATTTTTGAGACTACAGGCCTTGAGGATGTTCTTTATGCGAGGCGCGTCTTGGAGATTCGCGTCCACCTTTTGCAACGAAGGGACGGGATGGTAAGTACGTAATGCCGTGCGCATTTCCGGAAGGACTACATACAAGGACCAGTCAGAATCTGGCAAAGAAGAGGGTGAGAGTGAACGGACATGTCATCGTCGTGTTGACCCGGCCAACGTTCGCCAGAAGCGACATCTTGGCAAAGTCCGTCGCAAAGTCGGGCGTTTCCTGCATCTTCTCCCGAAGTGCTTTGGAACACCGCGGCGAACTCATCAGCGCGTGCACGTAGAGGTCCCGGAATGTGACAGCCGTCGAAGCTTCCGGTCCCTCCTCCTTTGACGACGGTAGCGTCGGGTCGGTAAAGACGCGCTCATCTGCCGCGAAGATGTGATGGAGGAGGTCGTATTGGAGGTCCCGTCGGGTCAGCGGTTCGGCTTCCTGGTGCTTAATGGCGAACGCCTTTCGGCGGGCAAACGAAGAACTGGAATGAATGTCGTGAGCCATGTTGGATGGGACGGTAAGGTCTGAGACGTACCTGTTGGCCTTTTGGGTGGCCATGGTGTGGAGTGGGATGGAGTGGGCGGGAAAACAGGAAGGAATGGAGTGGTTGTAGTGGCTGGCAACAATTGATCATAACCCGGACACCGCGGTTATCCGACGACCGAGAACAGTCGTCACTGTCGAGCAGAAATCAATCTGATCGGACTAGCGATACTCGACGGCTGTACACCCACCTTAACCTCCTAAGGACCATTCCTTGTCTCCCCCCCTGGGTATGCTGGCCATCCTTTAGTTATGATCACGACATATTCACGCCTTTTTATTCTCCTCTTCTCTTTCGCTCTTGCTGCAAGTGCATCATCCCTTCGTTTCATCCACCCAAATGACCCTTCTGTCAAATTCTCTCATGGCTGGACCATTTCCCCTTCCGATGCTTCGACGACGCAACCAGGCGCCTCCTTTAACGTCGTACTCCCACGTCAGTCGTCATACTTTCCTATTCAGCCAAGTCTAAATCTCCCTTTCATTTTCCCAAAAGTGGGCGCTACTCGAGTCGTCCTTCTCGGTTCATCGTCCTTTCATGGTGGAAAGCTCGCCGTTTGCTTAGATTGCCGTCGTCATGCCATCCACCACTCAAAGATTTTCAACTACACCTCGGCACGTACATCACTTTTATCCACTCTCACACCCAATCTCATTCCTTTGTAGACCGTTCTCTTCGATCTCAAGGTTGACCCTCACACGAACCATGTCTTGACTGTCACAAACGTACTGGATCCACGACTTGATCCTACAGGGAAACTCTCCCTCGACACCCTGGTCGTAGCCAGGCAGCAAGGTATCCGACTACCTTCCTTTCCAGTTATCATCTCACTCGTTTGTAGTCACGCGGTTTGTTGAATCCAACGCCTCGCCTCGGGACCTGTTGTCACTCTTCGTGAATGTGGGCTCTCTTCTTGACGAACTCCGTCGTATCAATGACATTTTTCGGGACTCGTCGAGCAACTCTGCTCCTTTGGAAGCCCCGACCACCCCTACGCTACCTTACAATTGGGCGCCATCAGTCACTCTCCCGACGCGCTCTCCCTCTGTACCTCCGGGTCCAGTCCACCAGTTGACGAATAGTTCACTCACCAGCCCCGGTACTCCCACTATTCAATCCTCTGGAACCACAACGTCGACGCCTGTGACCTCTTCGAACAATCAGTCATCAGGTTCAGCCTCCGATACCAACTCGCCATCCTTCTCACCGTCTCTACGTAATACATCCACACACGTAATGTCCAAGTCGACTGTGGCAGTTCTCGTCTTGATATCTCTCTTTATCTTTTTCTCTCTCATCCTCGGTGGTATCGCGCTCTGGATGACGCGAGCCCGCCGCTCCAGAGTTGTCGCATCGAGATTCGGCGAAGAACAGGTAAACGTCGATAACATCGATAGGTCTCGTCCCACGACCACCATAACAACGGCAGGAGCAGACTGGCTGTACGGCAGTAGGCCGCCGAGCGATGGGTCACTATACTCCGACCCTCATTCGCCACGCCCAAGCGAGGCCGGGGTTCGCCGCACGCAGCTGTCGGTGATAACGTCTGCGCGACTCGAGCCGCCCCCGAGCATGCGCGAGCTGGAGCGTGGACGGGCCGCTGCGTCATCGCCGCTCAGTGCCCATTCTCTGGGTTCGTCATCTTCCGGGACACACGAGGTTGAGATAAACAACGTGATTAGAAGCGCTAGGACGAGCGGTTGAGTGTCCCTTTTTTTTTTCTGCGCGCGGTGGTCTCGTTGCTGATGTCTGCTGCCCCCCCATCTTTGCAGTGTCGTCACCGGGTACTCCCTCAGTTCGAGCGTGGTTCGACAGACACTTGCGTTAATCCTCCGTACACCTGTTATAGACGTGTTTTACTCCTTTCGCAGAGCTCCCTCTGTGTTTTGAGATGGAGTAGTTGTTTCATTTCATCACTGAATCAACCGTCCATCGACTCCAACGAGAAGTGTCAAAGGAAGTTGTGTTGGCTGAACGAGGTATTTATTAACACAGCGCAAGGAAGGGATGTTTGTGCTGTCTGCGTGCGCAGCTTGCCGTCAGAGCTACGGGCGAAATGCGTTTTCGGGCTACGGACAGTTGCGCATCTCACGTAAGCGAATGGCTAGCCAGGGTAACTTCCGAAGCCAGAGCACGTGCTGCACGTGACTCCGGCGCGAGTGAGAACACAATGGGACAACAATCAAAACAATTGGGGCTCCTTTAACCGCAACCACCACCATGGTCGGTTTTTCCCACGGTTTCCCGGGGCAAGGAGCACATTCGATGCATCGTCATCACCCATTACCCCACACCAAGGGGACCTCCTACACCAAGGGAACCCCCTACACCAAGGGGACCTCCACACCAAGGGGACACCTACACCAGGAAGGGCCAGAAGCTGACTATTCACCCCCAAAAACAAAACTAGGGATAAAACACTATTCAAAAAACTATAAAATCACCGTGACGAAGATAAAACAAAAAGGAGGGTTCTACAAATTACTGGAGAATACCTGGGAACAGGTCCTAATAGGACATCCCAAAGACAGAATACACTTGTGTGAGGTTTTAGTGGGTAGGAGGTTGCCCCCCTTAGGGTGGTACCGTGACCAGAGTCCCACACTACCCTGGATCTTGGGGTGTGCATAAATGCATTTTCCCTCACAACCAACCCACATGGCCAGCTACAGCAAGCCATGCAGGGCTGATGTTTGTCTCCTGCTGCATGGCACTTATTTCTAGGAGTAAGGCGTGACACGGGTTTTTTGGTCTTTTCGTTCCCACGGTCCCTGGGGAGTGGAGTTTATGATGAAATTAATGGAGGACAACGAAAATTGGTGCGCACCTATTTGAGCTATATCTCCACCAAATT
>Ga0209488_10000815_pt1 | contig 26464 bp, 34 predicted proteins | sample Rivendell_Oct201_8_FD_188349 | JGI IMG/M metagenome (GOLD analysis project Ga0209488, IMG submission 188349) | Vadose zone soil microbial communities from the Eel River Critical Zone Observatory, Northern California, USA -... | ecosystem: Environmental > Terrestrial > Soil > Vadose zone >...
TAGTGAGATACGATCATTCCCGATCGATATCGCCGTCCCCGCTGCTATTGTGTTCATACCGTGACATTGTGGACTGTTCTTGGGTATGAATAGAGAAAACCTGTAATTAACAAGCTGGCAAGAAGAAAGGACGGAATGTCCAGGGACTACTCTCCCTATGAAAAAGCCCGAGGCGGCGGGGCCCAGGAAGGCGTCAAAAGTCTCGCTGAAAGTTTGGTGGGTTGAGTTATGATTGGCTGCTTAGAACCCGCTCTCCGCTCGTCCGCTCATTACTTGAGCTGAACAAACGTCACCGTCGGCGACTTCCTCATGACTCCCCACACACTCAGTACAGCACGGTAACGGCACGTAACCGCTCGGCCATACAGTATAACCGTGGAAGTTTTCTAGATGTCCCGACGGTTTTTGAATTTATATCCTCACTTGTCAATTGTCATGCCCCGGTCCCCTCCACTCTGCGTTCCCCACCCTCTTCAGCTGCCAACATGGCTGCTACCGCAGTTTTCTATCACCTCTACACTCTTTTTCTTTTTACAAAATCAGACATGAAAACCCTCGTTCCTCCAGTCGTGAGTATGCCTTCACCTCCTCTTCCCTTGTTATGTTAGTGACTGGATATATTTTTCCACCGCAGTCTCTTTTCGCCGCTGCCGCCGCTCCTTCATTCAGTCTCTCTCGTCTCCCTCAAGCGATACTCTGGCTATGGGTCCATACCTTGCAACTTGGGCTCGCAAATCAGACACTGCCACATGCGATCGCAGAAGACCGTATCAATCATCCCGACCGTCCCCTTCCGGCGGGTCGTATTTCTGTCCGAACTGCACGCACCTTGCGCTGGACGATGATTCCTTTCTGTCTTCTACTGTCAGCGGCTTATGGTCCGAGGACGATGCTCACCAGTTTCGGTGCATCGCTGTTCATGCTAAGTTATAATGAGGGCGGTGGAGCGGGCAGCCATTGGTCAGTCCGCAATGCGCTGAATGCGGTTGGATACGCTCTTGCTGAGGCCGGAGCGACCCTCGTTTCCTGTATGTTCCTATCCCCCTCTACGTCTTGTCCATTTTTTACATGCGCCAATAGGTCAAAGTGAGCGTGATGTGGATAGGACTTTGTGCATTGCTGTTGCGCTGAGCGCAGGAATCATTTTGACAACGATTCACACACAAGACTTCAAGGACATGATGGGAGATGCCGCAATTGGACGAATTACTCTCCCTATCGCGTACCCTACGCTGTCCCGCGTCGCCACTGCATTCGTTTTAATTGCATGGTCCTGGGGCGTTTCTCGGACATGGAGATTAGATGATGTTATGGCGGCCGTCATGGGTATTCTTGCCTTGGTCGTCGGTGTCAGCTTCATTGCTAGGACAAATGCAAGTGCAGATAAAGTTTCATTTTACTGGTATAATGTAAGCATCCAACTAACTGCCGATCCCACTCAAATGTCTGACGCGATCATTGCTAGGTGTGGCTTTCTGCTGTATATTTGCTCCCTGGGTATTACAGGCTGCGCCTGGAATCGTGACCAGCTATTTGAGGTCTGGTTCTGACATATTTTGGCACCAGGGTGCCAACGGACAGTTTCGTAGATTACTTTCGTTCTCCGGACGCTGATTACTCCACGGACCCAGTATTAATGATTCTGTGAATGATCTCTGGGACCAATGTAGCATATGATGGTATACATGAAGTCTAATAGACTGCTGTGCAAGACAGTTTATCCGGTTCCTGACTTAGTTGTCAGATTGGTTGGCACTTATAAAATCAACGGTTGGGATGGGTTCAAAGTTTGTCCAAGAACTATCAAAACATCCCGGCGGTGATGAAATGTGGTTGAGGCATCTTCGTAAGGCAAATAAAATACGGTAAAGCGATGGCAAGCTACACCCGATACTCCGCATCCAGCAGAGAACACAGGGTAACCACTCCTCCCACCGAAACGAGGAGAGACCAACACAACCAGCTAAGTTCTCTCGCGGTACCACCTCCAATCTATTCTGATTCATCACGGCCTTCACATGCTCCACAGGCGAATACGCAACCCGCTTCCTAAAGTCAAAACTCCCGAATCCAATCCCTGAAGAACTCGTGGCATGCACCTGCGGGGAGCCACCCCGAACCGTCAAACACATCCTCCTCAAACACCCAACACGTGAAGCTGCTAGACGCAAACACCTCAGTGCGCACGGAGAAGCGCAAACACTCAGCCAACTCTTCAAGGAACCTCGACACTACGAGGGAATACTCCTTTCCCTGGAAGAGACCCAGACTTGCGCCAAGCCCCGCAAGTTCGTTTGGGACCCCAGAGGACATACTTAGTAGATTACACGTGCGCGGCTCGGTTAATATCGACCACGACGCGGAAAAGGCTTGCCACCCCACGCGCGAAACCATCAGTCATACATAATACGCCCGGCGTGACCACCTCTTTGTCAGTAGTTACATGCGCGCGGAATAAATAAAAAAGAATCACGGTAAAGCAGCAGCCATTGTGATACGGGTCCTTGTTGCGGAGATTCTTGGTATGAATTGATTGCAGGGTGCCACCCTGTCACTCCGATATCACTGAGGAGAGGAGCGTAGGTGTAGGTATATGTAAAAAAAACAGAAACAATGGGTGATGGCCACACTGTCGATACACGGCTCTGAATATCAACTTGGATAACTGAACTGGAGTACTCAGGCCCACTGGAAGAAGGGTTTCCTGCATGGCATCAGACTTGTTATAATGACAAAAAAAGGTGGATGTTGAGACTGATAGAATAGAATGATTTTTGTATTTTGGGTGCAGCGTGTGAGGCGCTAGCGACAGCGCGGCGGTGAGCGTTGAGTCGAAAAAGCGTTGAGTGGCAACGCGACGGTTGTGTGGCGGTCGGGCCGGATCGGGCCGGAAAACGTGTATGAGCGAACGAGGAGGGCATAGCAGTAGCAGTAATGCGATGGTATGGCAGCATTGGCAACTGCGATGTCATGCTCTGCGTCGTGTGTGTCAGTTGAAGCAGACCAGAGGCACTTAGATAGAATTTTTACTATACACAGATCCAGTATGTTATCTCTGACAGTTGATCCTTACGTGGCCATCCGTGCATAGCACGGGTACTAACTGCTAGTGTATAAATATTCACCTACTTCGTTCATTTATAACAATCAAACACCTGCGTTTTGATCTCCGAGGCTCCGAGTCAATCAGCCGAAGCCTTCGCTTGCGCCATAAGTTCTTTCCGGCTTTGCTTCTCGGGCCTGCCTCTCAGCCGCCTCCATCGCCGGGGCCTTAATCGAGCTCGATTACTCAATTGGCCTCTTACTCCATCATCTCTATGTCTTACAGTACTCTCGTTCGATTTCCCGTCAGCCCACATGTCCAAGTTTCGGTCTCGCTTGTCGCCTTTCGTCCTTCACCACCTCAAGCTGTATGCCACCTATTTCGTCTCTCCGAATACTTGCGCTATCGACAGTTCACTCGGTCTCATGCTCAAACCCACACCCCCGAAGTCACACCAGTCCGAGGTAGCCGTGAGCATTATATCAGATAATTTGACAAGCGTAGAAGATCGCTGCGGAGCTGATTGCGTCAAACTGGACCCAGTGTTTCAATCTCAACCCTTTTGATGGACGAGGTCATCGCTCAAGTCCCGTCACCATTTAAGTCTCACACTTGTTACAATAAGTTCAGTCAGTTGCCCTGTTTCAGCCACACAACTAACCAATTTGATCTAAAGGGGCGGCAACCGCCTCGAGAAGAATTCTGATTGCGTGGTGTGTAGCGCATCACACGTACGAATAAGTGAGCCCTTTTTGATCTCTTGTCATGCCAACTCGCAGCAATGAACAAAGCCTTTATTGATAGGGTCCATGTGCTCACGCAGCCCTTCAGACACCTGGCTTGGGGAGGGTGCTAGTGTCTATCAGGCCCTTCAACAGATTCTCTACGTAATCATCACGATATAACGTACCTACTCATTTTGCCTACTTCTTTGTGGACATCTTGTAACGAGTCGAGTCCAGCCAGTGACGTTGACGGGTTCAACGATGTCAAACTCGTCTTCAATACCTCCGGACATTGTTAAAACGTATTGGATTCATCGTACTTCCAGTCAGCCTCATCACTCACCTCAGTTTCAGAACCGCCCCTCTTGTATGCTTTGCTTTCTGGGCGGTTGATTCTGCAGTACTCAAATTCAACGAGTAGCTCTTCGGTCCTTTGGTCAACTGGATGTTATATGGAGTTCTTAGTGTCCAAATATGTAGGTACTCCTCTCGTTACTTTTCCCCATCCAACTAATTCTGTCTCAGATGTGTATAGTTACAATTTCCCAGACGATAAACGATTTTTAAAAGCCCTTGGTGAATATTCGAGATCTGTGCATGTTACATTAATTCATACGGATTTTTGACTAGCTTACTTCGTCTTCCTTCTGGAAACCGCCCAAACGGCTCTCGCCGGCTCCGATATCCACTACTGGTTTGGGATAGGATTCGGGGATATGGAGCGCCTTAGGAATGACCATTTCTCTGCGATCGGCGGTCCGACCATGGGATGCACCTATTTCCCTCATAGTTCAAGGATCTTACTGCTACCGGATCTGGACACTGAATAAGCGGTTGTTGTGGCTCTGCGTGGTTATTGCCACCGTACGTGTTGACATCTGCTATGGTACAATTTCCATGCTTGAAGTTGCTTGAATGAAGCTTTCGATCGCACAAGCAATCGCAACAGCATGGGGTGGGATTAATGTGGGTTATGCCTGACTCTACTTTCGTGGTCACGGCTCACCCAGGACTCAGGCAGCTATTGTTGGAACTTACGCGGTCCTCAAGCCATGTATATATGTAAGGCTCTCGGCTATTTGTGGCCATCGCTCTGCCACTAGCAGTGGCTTATTGATCATTTCTTGCTTTAGCTGTGGTTTATCGCAAGCACGTTGTCCGACATTCTGATCGCAGTGGCAATGACGTCTCTGGTAAGTGATGAAATCCCTGATCCCCGGTCCATTTCATTATTGAACAGTCGTGTTTCAAAGCTAAGACAAACACGCGGCAACGAAGGACGGTATTCAAGTTATGTTTTACCCCGCATTGTGCGACTCACCATTGAAACAAACACGCTGACTGGTAGATATACCTCAACCTGTTCATCGCTTCCCTTTGGTTTCACTTTCCTATTTAGCTAGCGTGGCCGTCATCTCTTTTGTGGTCTATATTGCATTTCCTGTAAGTCTAAGTGTCAGCATGACGCTATGGCTGACGAGCTTTGTCAAGCAGAATGATATCTACTGCACTCTTCCGTGCGTTGTCCTTTCTATTCCAAACTTTGCTCCTGTTGACCCCGATAAAAGGACTGGAATAATCGAGAAACTGTAACCCCGACTTTCACCCTTATACACTACCTGGCTTATAGGTATCGCAGATACTCGAACACCCTTCTTTTGACTTTGAACAACCGGATTTACTTTCGTCACCACCATCCTCAAGGGGATGAAGGAGATAGCATAAACCTTGGCCCAACCAATCATGCTGCAGCCAGTTCGCTTCGTTTTCATCGAACCCGACTCTCGTCTGCAACTATGGGTCACAACTCTGTCCGTCTCGACCCAATTCCCCTCACACTGGCAAAAGACCCAGAGGAATGAAGTAGGAATGAAGTTGACCCGCGGTGTTCTATATAGTCCCAGCGTATGAGAGGTCCACTACTTAACCTGTAGTACAAGGTCGAGACAGCATGTTCTTGTATAATGTAAGGTGAGGAATGCGGCTGCACTCGGAATGAGCCACCAGAGCGCCCACACACCGATCTGAGCCACGATTATCTTATCTGCTTTTGCTCCCTGAATCGTCAGCCACGTGCCAACGATTTGTCATCCATTGCCACCTCACCCTTCATCCTCCTCCCTCCGCCTCCTTGCCCTCTCGCGGCCTCAACCGCCTTATACCCTCAAGGCCAATTGTGCCCCAAAATATAGCCTTTGCCTGAAGCCTATCGGACTCCCTTCTCAGCTGACGCCTTATGGCTCGTGTTCCCACCCTTTCTCGATCAGTTGCCTCGATTGGACAGTGACGCTCATACTCGATATCCCCTTTCATACGTTTCCTTCTTCTTTCTCTTATCCAGCTCCACCACATGCAACCGCTCCAACGTTGCTGGAAACCCACGGCGAACTTGCAGCGCGCCTCGTCGGCCGACGCGTTTGCACCAATGAGCAAACATTCATTTACAGTCAGCTCTATCCATACTTACTACCCATTCATAACCCCAAAACACTACGACATATCTCCTAACTTGTTACAGATTTGATCTACTAAGTATTTAAAAGACTCCCAAGCGCTCGTGAAGAGCAGCATTCTTGTTCACGCGAATTCGACTGTCTCCCCCTCTCCTCTCCTTTCTTGTGCGACTCTGAGCCTCTCCCTGCCTGCCTTCCCTTTTGCCTCCTTCCCTTGGGATTTCGAACGTTTTACCGTGCCGCCGTGCCGACTTGCATTCGAAATCATCCTCATCTTCTCCCCATTCCTTAATCTGCTCGGGCCTTGTACACCTTTGTCAGCAACGCGAGTCCTTGTCCCTCGTTATCAAAATCCATCAGTTCTCATCTCCTCATCCCCCTCTTTCTCTCTCTCTTTTGGACCTCGACCCGGCCGGATCTCACTTGCGTGTCGACTGGATTCTACGCGCTTACAATAATTCTGCGACTTGTGGTGTACAGATATGAAGGAGAACTTCTGGCACTACACATTAGCCTGAGCAAAGTGCGGCGCTCGATCTCTAGTTTATCCGGCGTTGATGGTAGAGGTCGGCCATAGCACGACCTTATAGAAGACCTCTGGGGTAACATTTCTATAATAATGTGGAATTCGTGATACTTAATGAATCTGCTCCCCTAATGCGCACCACGAGACTCGGATGTCATCATCCCTTCACGGAAGTTCATTTACTTCGTTGCAATTGAATTGTTATAACACCCACTCTAGGCCCGTGTCGGAACCCGTCCATGTCAGCTGACACCGTGATGTGTGCCGCAGAGTGCGAGTGCTTTTGTCATTTTTGCAACAATACACTCTGCTTCTGCTTCGAGTTTTACCAGTTTGACTCGAACGCGACCGTGACTCTCGGAGGCCTACAAGCACGCTCGTCTCGCTCCGGGTCCTCTTTTCTCTTGATAGTTCTCACTGGATCAACAACTTACTATACAAAGGGTTTTTTTACAGTCACCCACGGGTCGGTGTGTGATATACTCACGGTACGGTTGCATTCTGTACATTGAAGCGGTGCTCAGCCAGGTCTTCCAGTGGCGCCAAAAGGCTTGGGCTTGACTTTGAATTATCATGCGCCCAGCCGTAACTCAGGCGACGTGGCGCCAGGTAATGTTAGTGTGACCCACATCCTGCTGAGTATCATATTCTGGCCCGAGTATGTTTGTATTTGGGGAATATGCCAGGATGTCCTGAGTCGCAATTACGGGAGATACAAAAATGACGCATGCAGAAAGAGAAAGCAGTGAATCGAGAAAGCACGGTAGTATGCAACACGGCTTGTGAATGTATTCGTTTAAGCATCAGTAGTAACAGGTGGGTGTGTTGAAAGAAGCTGAGCGTCTCAAGTCTTGGCGTCCTGGAGGTTTATCACAGGTACTTGTATTTTGGGCTCTGTAAGGATTCCAGATGTTGACGTTCATTCGCACATCTATTATTTGGGACACGGCAACGTGGTTAGTATCAGTAGAGTACACTCATAAGTCCTTCTCTCATGCCCACCCCGGCGACCGGAGTGACCACGAAGAGATGGGGATCAGTCGTATATAATGGTACTGTAAACGTAGTAAAGAGATCGACTTGACAGCTACTAATGGGCTAGATTGTTAAACTAAATTCGCTGATTGCAGCACCTGGAATCCTGGATCTTCATTCCGCTCATAGCCCCAAGCAAAGCACAAATCCACTGTTCAGTTGGAGAATGGGCATCCAACTGCCTTGCGAGACCTGGACTACCCCAATTAAAATGACATTTCGAGGAGTAATGTGGTCGTCCCCGATAAGCCAGCGTTTATCGCAACCATTCTTGTATGCAACGGTCTCATTCGTCCTAGCGGCCTAGTGGTACGACCTCCGTATCAGTTCCCTCGAACCCGAGAACGTTTAGAAGCAGGACCAGGATTTACCTCCATAAACTTCAAGACTTTTCCTGCAACATATTTCGCGAACTTCTCAAGGGGAATGGTCTCCCTTGCTGGGGCTCGTTGGGTCATGATTTGGTCGCTCCATTCGACATGTTGATAGCCACACCACTGAGAAAGACATTTATCCGTGTCAGGCTCGAACTATAAGTACTGAAAGTGTCCTCACATTGATACGAATCTGTGCGTGGGCGCTTGTTCCAACACGAGCTGCTTGCTCTGCACCGCGAAGACGCATACAGTTGCCCGCCGCAGCGTCGGTCACAGGCAAACCGAGCCCTTCACCGTCCCTATGGACGAAGAAAATTGGGGGGTGTAGTTGTTCGTGGTAGACATAGCGCTGTGCATCCGAGGGTTTTCGAGGAGCCCAAATTTCTTGCGGGATTACTACGCCCGTATCTCTGGTTGCGAGGTCAATGGTCCAGTCATGCTCTGGCTCATCGGATTCTAGGCCAGGTGGAGGTGCGGCAAAAAAGACGCCTGGGGATTCGGGGACACTGGCATACCACTGTATGAGCCGTGATTCCCTTTTCAACAGGGAGGCGTGGTACGCCTCGGCATCTTGAGGGCTAAACATGTGAGCGAGATAGCCGTCTATCCACAGTTGTTCCTTAATGCTCTGGTGTGAGTCCATGTTTGCTGTTCGCGGTATGCGGTATTGGTAGATGATATGAGAAGAAGTCGTCTTCTGGACGGCTGTGGGATTGGAGGAGTTGGTAGGGTAAGAAGCAGGAAGGTGGCCTTATTTAAGTGCTTGATTCTACGTCAGCGCTCTTTCGAAAGTCCTTGCCACCCAGACACGTAGTGAGACAGGCATGAAAGCCCGTAGGCTATGGTCCCAGTATTTGTTGGTCCACCTGATTCGGAAAATGGGCCCCACTACAAGGGCTCACAGCAGCTAGCAAACAAGGGATCGTTTCTGTGCAAAACGTGGTCAGTCAGTTACCACAGTCAATGACTTGTAGACATACCACGAATCCAGTGGCACTTCAATGGTAATTGTAGGGTAATATATATGTTAATAGAAATTTGTAGATCTGAAGGAAGGTGTATGTTCTGGACGCAACTTGTCACGATGATGATTGACTGCCTGGCGGCGGACCAAGCTGACTAATTGCAGTGAGTACGCGCTCTTTTCTCGGCCGTGTGTGCATAATTTCATGAGGTGCCAGTCAGCCGACTACTTGGCAGTTTTACCACCCAATTTGGTGAGCAGGAGACGATGAGAGCAGGTGCTCATGCTAGTAATTCGGAAACGCCATCATCTCTGGGCGGCGTATCGAGATCGTACCGAACGTGTGGACTTGCCCAAGGAGGGACTACCCGCAGACCCAAAGTTCTACGAGCCCAAAGACATCCCGTAATTAGATGGCACCATGAATAATGATTCCAGTAGATCGGAATTGAAACGGAAACGCGATGGAGTGCATGCATCCACAGAATAGACGCGCGTATCCTAGTATTAAACGTGTTTATTAGAAGGAATAAGCACAGGCGGGAGAGTGTTGCAGAGACCACTAGAATGACGCATTTGTTAGTGTAGCCCAGGCTGTTGGCTCAGGCTTTTCCGAGTTAAGCACGCTATCAGGCGTGTGAAGGGCCTATCCTCCCGTTGGCTCGTGTGAATCCAACACAGGTAGGCTTGAAGGTCGTTGTCGTGATCCGACAATTCCGGTATGGTTGCAAGTAATGAATAGTAAAAGGGCCCGGAAATGAGACGACCGGCTTGAGTGATGAGTCGATGGCGAGCGCTAGCACTTGGCTACCGGGCCGCGAGGAACGGCGGGTGGAAACGGGTGTAGTGGTGCTCTTTCCATTTCCCGCAATTGGCAACATGTCCTTTCTTCACAATCTTGTCGAGCACGTCGTCGAGCGCATCCCAGAGGGTATACAACGCACTGAAGACACAATCTTTGGTTCGTTCTTCGATTCTATCGTCTCAACGTCTACTGAGACTCTGAGTGCAGGGATTTTGAACCCGAACAGTGAGATCTAGCGGTTCATCACGCGATCCTGTCTGATCCTAGGAATGATAGGAAGACATGACACTCCCGAGGAAAAACTTCATGACGATATACGCAAGAAAATCAATGCGAGCCATCGCTTTGAAAGCTTTGCAGGGGAACGAGAGCAGAACTGTGTCAAGTGGTATGTGCTTCTTCGTCGTCCAATAGCTCCTTCTTATCCGCAACTCTCCAGGCACATAGATGGTCATGATTATTTCTATGCCCTCTCAGAGATGCTGGAAAGCGCGAGGGAGTGCATCTTCATCATGGTATGGGTTATGCGCCCTCTGATCATTGACGTTCGTGTGACCCGTAGTCAAGGATTGGTGGTTGACTCCTGAACTCTATCTACGTCGTCCTCCTGCGTATTATCCAGAGTGGCGCCTTGATAGAGTTCTTCAGCGGAAGGCCCAGCAAGGCGTGAAAATTTATGTCGTTGTTTATAAGGAGGTATGCGTCTGCCGCAATCTCTGATGCTTTATCGGCTCTAATCCGCGACGCAAGGTCACTCAAACTTCGAGTAACAGCTCTTCTCACACCAAGGTGAGACGCCATACTATCTCTTTACACGCATTCGCGTACACCTAACATCTACCACGCTCCTTAGAAAGCCCTCGAAGCCCTTCATCCCAATATTGCGTGCATGCGCCACCCGGACCATATTGGATCTAAAGGTGCGTATTTTATTTTCAGTTTGGATAACGCGTTGGCCAAGTGCAACATCCTGGCAGATAATGTCGAGTTTTGGTCTCACCATGAGAAAGTTGTCGTCGTCGATAATCATCGTGGTTGTATTGGCGGGCTTGACATTTGTTTTGGTCGCTGGGACACCCAGAATCACCCACTTGCAGACGCACACCCGACAGATTTCTCTCGCACCCTCTTTCCAGGGCAGGACTACAACAACGCCCGTACCATGGACTTTCAGAATGTGGGCAATTACGTGAGCGGAACGGTCTCTGTGTTAGAGACCCCCCGCATGCCGTGGCAAGACGTACGCCTGTTAGTGACTCTTGGTCAGCGGTGGCTGACATGCAGGATCAGGTGCACATGACAATCGATGGCCCCGTCGTTCTTGACATTGTGCAGCACTTTGTCGAACGGTGGAACGAGGTTAAAATTCGCAAGGTGAGCAACCACCTCCACTCGGAAGAACCCTGGTCCTCACTTGAGTGTCTCCCTGTACTATACAAGTATAAAGATGATGGGTTTGTTTTTTATTATTATGTCTTTTTCGTTAATAACCTCTCAATTCAAGCCGCTATGACTGGCTCGCGTTCCCGCACAATGTCGAAGCCGCTCCAAACGAGGCAATTGCACTTCACCCACACCACGAGAAATGGCAACGCATCGGTCGCCGGTTCAAGCAGCGCTTCCACCACCTGCACCGGGACAGAGACCATCTACATGAGCGTGATGACCAGTTTTACTCGAGGCCCCCTCATGGGACATGCCATGTACAGGTTGTTCGGAGTGTCAGCGACTGGAGTCATGGCGTTTTGACAGAACATAGCATTCAGAATGCATGTAAGATGGTCATTTACTGTATACTTCGATACCGGCTGACAACTTTTGACAGATGTACAAATGATTCGAGAGGCAAGACACTTCATTTACATTGGTACGTTGTCTCTGGTTTAGGGCTATAAGTACCTAAACAGCCCTCATAGAGAACCAGTTCTTGTAAGTTGCGCAGTCTCCCTCTAATTGTTGAAGGGATTCTGACCTTTGTCTCGAGCATCTCGAACACCCAACAGTCGGGCGCAGTGAGGAACCAGATTGCCGCCGCCCTCGTCGAGCGGATTGTTCGCGCCGCACGGTCCGGGCAGAAGTTCAAGGCGAGTAACGTCGATTCTCTTCAAAGTAGATCTAACGTGTTCGCGTTCTTACATAGGTCATCGTTGTCATCCCAGAGGTCCCTGGGTTTGCTGGTGACGTGAAGAGCGAGTCCTCCATCAAGACCATTATGGCCGCGCAATACCGTACCATCAACCGCGGCGGACATAGCATATATGAAGAGGTCCGTAAGCAAGGGTTCGATGCGTGAGTGCTATGCAGTCTACTTTCAACTATTTGATCCGACCGAGGCCCCTTTTAGTAAGGAATACATCCGCTTCTTCCATCTACGCGTGTATGACAGAATCAATGCCCCCACGAGTAGGTATCTTCCCATGTCTTCAAAGGAGCCTTTCTCATCCCTGTTCCAAAGACACCCTCATTGCTCGAATGGAGGCTAACTCGGGTGTCACGTTCAATGAGGCGCAGGTAGCGCTCGCGCGCCAGTGGATTGGCGACTCAGCGGATCCCGATGTTCCGTCCGAGGTCGAGATCAAACTACCCGAGCCAACCACCGAAGGCGTTGTGCTCAGCAACAAGACGGAGGTGAAGACACAGAAGTATCCCATCCCTCGCTCGTACCACGATGCAGTCACGGTGATTGAGCGGTTCGAACGCGGTGCCAGTGCTCTGGTTGGAAGGCGGCATGATGCAGTCGCAGACACGGTTGGGCAACACGCGTTACAAGACGAGACAGAACTTGCGGATGAGCAGTGGTTGGGAAGCGAGTCAGAGGAGCTCAATTCGTATGTGTCCTTCTGGCTGCCCGGTTGCCTGTGTTTTGGTATCTCACGCTCTGGGCAGATACGTGTCCGAACTGTCTTATATTCACACCAAGCTCATGATAGTTGACGATCGCCGAGTCATCGTACGCATGTCTCCTTTGTTTTGGGAATTTTACTGATTTTGTACTTAGATGGGGTCGGCGAACTTGAACGATCGTAGTCAGAGGGTGAGCCACACTAGGGTTTTCAGCATCGAATATTGTGTTGTTAGGCTCATCCACTGGATGCAAGGGCGACGGCGACTCGGAGATCGCTCTCGTTGTTGAGGATCAAGATTACATTCCAAGCCTGATGGATGGGCACCCATACAGTGCTTCCCGCTTCGCCGCGTCTCTTCGGCGCAAGCTCTTCCGTCGTGCGTGTTCTCTGTTGTCCAAGTAGGGCACATACTCTGATACCAAATGCCGTGTTCATGCAGAACATCTCGGCTTGATTCCTCCCCAGAATGTGACCTCACGCCACGCACAAGCTACCTCGTTCATGCGTCCCGCGCCGGTGCCAAATGCGGACGAGACGTATCTAAAGGAGGACGCTCGTGTGGCAGACCCATTGTCCGATGGGCTGTTGAAGCTGCTAGACACCACCGCCCGAGTGAACCGTGAGGTGTTTACAGAGCTCTTTCGCCCAGTACCGAGCAATCTGGTGCACAATTGGAAAGCTTATGATGTAAGTGGACGGACCTGCACCTGCGCTAGGTCTGTGCGCTTAGTGACCCGATTTGTAAAGGTATATAAGCCCAAAGGCAAATTGGGCCATGTCGTCCCTGGCATACCGCTCCAACGCGTGAAAGAGCGGCTTGCGCTTGTGCGTGGATCGATTGTCGAAGCACCGCTTGTGAGTTGTCTTTGCCGTTATTGGCTCCGCTTGGGGTTCAACTTTGAGAATCACAGGACTTTTTAGTTGATGAGAAAGAATTTGTGGAGGGACCGGAATGGAGCAAGCTTAATCCTACGCTTCCGATTTATATCTGAGCACGCAAGGTGGAGAGAATGATAGTGGCATAGGAATGTAAGATAGCAGGGAAGGAATGTGGCGTAATTAGAAAATGAATGAATTGACTGAAACCGGGGTGGCTCCACATTTCTCGTTCATCTATTGGGGGACTCTACTTGGGTTTGTCTCTCCTAGCCGCAGCCGAGGACACATAAAACAGCTGGCACATCTAGTATCTGAAATGGCAGCTCCCCACTCCCCAGTGATCTTACCCTTGTTCGCAAGACCGAGCTTGCCCCTTTGCAGTCGCTATTCCATATGGTCGCTGTTTTACCGTGATTCCAGCCTCTAATCAGCCGTGAGTGCTTTTTGCCCTTGGTTTTTTTTTCTCACAATATCGGTTGACCATCCCTCTCAAGTCCATTCTTTCAGGTTCATTCTCCATGTCTAATCAATCAACTCCTACGGATCCGTCTCCAGGCCATCAACCAAGAGATGTAGCCCGCGTTTCTGGGAACCGCATTCCTCGTCACGTCCAATGGGCCAGTGCAGTCGTCGACGAAGAGGATACGGGCAGGCTATGCGACCGCGATCTTGAGAGTCAAAGAGCTTCAAATTCGACGCATGAACTAGATGAAGCTGGCCTTGACGTGTGTGAAGTTCGCGTTCCTTACATGCTTTCCGTCTCACTGGGTTCCTCTGTTAATAGCCTGCCGCCTTCCAAACGCTCACCCATGCACTCGAACGTCATCGTTCAAACTCCACATCACCTCTTCCGACCGTCTCTACACCCCGACCGTCCCGGCCGTCTCTGTCATATATGACTTCCTCGGCAGAGTCGTCTGGGCCACCTTCTCCCAGACTTCTACCACCTAACATCAATGTCCCCGGCGAGGCATTTATCGAACACCATGAACGTGCAGGACTGCCGGTGCTGCGCCCCGAAAACGCAACGGGGGGGTTTTCTGACAGCGAAGTACGGGCCGCCCATGTTGTCCGCGCGCACTCGAGAAACCCGTTCTCAAAGCGTTTCTATCATCGACGCTCCCGTACTATCAAAAAACGGTCTAACGAAGGTTCGGATCGAGAGGAGGAAGCGTTTGATATAACCCCTCCGATGACACGCACGCGTGGGGGCATACTTGCCGCGTTGCTCACCCTATATGACCATGACTCTGACATGGCATCCGTTTCGGACACAATGACAACGGAATCCACCGGGACTCCAGAACGTGGTCCACGTATTTCTCCGGCCCACCCTTTTCTCGAACTTGCGTCAGCGTCCGGAAGGCGGCTAGCGAATGCATCTAAGGCCTTGCACCTACCGGAGACACGTCCACGCAGGGAACGCAATGCCGCGGGGGTCTGGGGCCCACTGATTACCAGCACGACGGGCACACTCGTGGGCGCGGCTGCACCCGCTCATAGTACCATTGCGCCAGATGTCAAGCGACCTGGGTACCACCTTTCTCGGTGCGTGCACTGCCTTTGTTCTGTGACGTTTCTCGACTAACAGTTTTCCACAGATACTCTCTTGATAGCAAAGTTCCCAATGCTCCCGCGAGTTCGTCTTTTCCGAGACCACGAAGCATGTTATTTGAATCAAGCTCGCAACGTCAATCTGCATCGACTTCACAAACCCCCACTCACACCACACCGCAGGACCCTTCTCCGCCACCAGCTCATACTCATCATTCAAAGTGGACTGAAGGTTTGTATGATTTATTCCAGCGCGGTTGGATTGGCCATCCCGGTCACTCTCCGGGCGTGGAGAACACCGCGAGCCACAGCGACGGCTTCGATGAAAAAGGTTACCTTAGTACTAGCACCGAGAATGAGGCGAGACGTGATGTGAGCTCCTGGAGACGCGAGAGGAAGAAGCGACGACGCAAGGCTGAGATCTACGTGAGTTTTCTGTACTTTCCTGATCTGTCCACATAGGCTTAACCGCCCCTCAGATCACTCGCCATATCTCATCTCTGATCTCCCGGCAGGGGTTCGTTTTGAAGTTAGCGCGTGCCATGATGATGTTCGGAGGCCCGACCCATCGCCTTCAGGCTCAGATACAGAACACAGCGCGTGTCCTTGAAATCTCGCTGTCATGTCTGTATCTCCCAGACGTGATGTTAATAGCGTTCGACGATGACGTTACGAGCACAAGTAGCGTGAAGCTGATACGCCAGGGCTCGGCCTTAGACCTAGGCAAATTGCAAGACGCACACAAGGTATACTGGCGTGTAGGTGTCCAGAGCGGTATTTAAACAAAAGAGCGACTGAAGCGCCAAGTGCAGGTCATCCACGATGATACGTCGGTCACAGATGCATCAGCTGCACTGGATGCACTCATGCTTTCAAAACCTTTGTACTCTCCCACACAACTCATTTTCTTCGGAGGGATGGCATCCGCGTCAATTTGCAGTGTCTCGTTCAACGGCTCGCTTATCGATAGTCTCATCTCGTTCCCAATGGGCGCAATGCTCGTTTCCGTTCAGATATTATCCGTGAGAAACGAATTGTACTCCAACGTATTCGAGTGCGTGGCTCTACTTTTGTTGATTCTTTGGCCGTGGACCCAACGTGGAATAGGATCACAATCGCGACTCTCTTGAGCTTCCTTTCTAGCGCGTTAGCTCAGACTCATAAATTTTGCTACTCTGCCGTCGCATCGTCGTCTGTCGTCCTTATTTTGCCTGTAGGTGGTCGCTTCGTTCCGTTCTCCAACTTCTGTAAACTTCTTCCAAAGGGCTTTATCGTACTCTGTGGATCGCTCGAGCTCTCTTCACGCAACATTGTTGCTGGGTCCGTTCGCCTTTGCTACGCCCTTGTCTACTCGCTCTTCCTCGGCTTCGGACTCGCCATTGGTGCTCAAGTCTACGAAAAAATGACCGGCCTTGCAATTTTTGGGCCAGAGGACTATCTCTGCTCGAAGAGCCACAGCAATGCACCATGGTATAGGAAGACACCTTCGCACTTCTGGGGTAAACTTGTCACCTCTTACCAAGCCAGCTGCGCATCTGACTTTGTCCAGCGTTCTTGACTGTACCTATGTTTTCGCTATTCCTTAGTCTACGGAATCAAGCGCCATGGTACCGTAAGGAGCTCGTGGGTTATCATGTTTAAATCCTATCTCCTGCTGAATGCGAATGCTAAATGTGAAATCTGGATAGGCTATCCTCGTGACAATCTCATGTGTTGGTTGGGTCACCAATCACTTTGTTAGTACTAGATTTCCCGATCAGAGCGATATCAGTGCGGCAGTAGGGTGGGTTACCTTTCGATACCCACACTGTGGTTCCTCTTCTGACGCCTAGAGCGCAGTGCGTTTGCCGTAGGGGTGATTGCGAACGTATATGGTCGTTTCTTCCGGGGTAATGCCTTCGCCGTAATGGTATGTCCCCGTTTCGACCTACGTCTAATGGTCCGCACTCAGACAAATTGAACCGGACCTTTCGATCAGATCACGGGTATCCTATTTCAACTGCCATCTGGCCTCGGAAACGGTGGCTTGCTCCATTTTGCTTCCCAACAGGCCTCCGGCAACTCGACATCGTATTTGACTGGGTTCCAGGTCGCCTTGCAACTGATTTCAGTGTCCATCGGGCTCACCGTCGGACTCGGTATTTCGCTCGTACTCGTGTTCCCTATCCAGTCGCGCAAGCGGAAGAGCGGGGTCTTCAGCCTTTGATATTTTCTAGGACAAACACTTCCCTTACTGTAGAACGACGTGCTTTCGCGGACTCGTCATCATCATGTCTATTACACACTCGATCCCATTCAGTCACCCGTATGAGACGCTTCCAAATAACACTTGTGTTTGGATAATCGTAAAGTGTCGCCGTGGTCTGTGCCAATGTCTCGACAATCGTGGAACTGGGCAAACCAGATCCATCAAACGAAGTTCCGAAAACGAATATCCTGGGTCTCACACTATTCTCTTCGAAGTAATACATACGTCCGAACCTTATGTCAGTGTTGGGTTCCGGCGCGTTACCACGAGAACAAAAACGTTCTTATTTGTCCCCGAACTCTTGGCAGAATCGACACAAGGCTCCCGGCGCAAGAGCCATCGAGTCCCTTGAATACTACGATGTCCAATGCCAGCACAGCAGTAGCGTCCGCACAAGAGAAATGGGCGGCCTCCATTTCCCGGGAGCTGGGAGAAATTAAATGCACCCGGCGCTCTCTACAAGTTATCATATAAGGATTTGGAGTCACAGGGCTGTGATAAGTTCATAAGCTCTGTGATATTAATAACATTGGTCCTATCATGAACAGCGTGGCAGATCAATTAATTGAATTCCCCAGCCGCGGGAGAGGAGAATGGCTATTAATTGATCGATTTGGCGGAGTCTCGGCTCGCATGTGAGTTTCAGTCTCACTTTGCGTGCTCATCGCCTACCGCGGTAGACAAGCCAACTGTTGCTTAATATATAAAATAATAAACCAAATTTGACGGGGGTATCGACGACCAACAAAACCGTAAAGAGAGAATACACGCTGCGAGAATCGGAATCGCCAACACCGCACACGGTGTCCGGACACCGCCCGTGATCCGAGGAAATCGTAAAAATGACGTGAAGAGATAAAGAAGGTCTTTACTGTAATGCTGGGATGGCCAATGGGAGAAGACATAGGAATAGGAACTATATATTCATATATAGGGGCAAAGGGCCAACTAAATGGTTCGAAAACGTTCACACCCTCTCCGTGAAGTAAATTGGTAACGGTCAAGAGACAATTGGGAAGAGGGTTCCGGGAAGTTACAAACGTACAACGGGGGTGCCAGAACCCGTAGAATCGCAAAGGAGAATAAAAAGAATAGTTCCGAGAAGGGACCAAACAAACGGGAATATGGAATTACAAGAGGAAACACTAGCACTGCAAGGGCAGCATCTAGAGTGCTGATCCTCCATAGACCTCATCACCCGACTCACGGCTATACTGGCTTCCAACTGTGGTACGTTTGTCGCTACGGTCAGTTTGGGTCTGCGAATGCGTTGGCGAGTACAACGTGCGCATGCCACTGTGGGCACCAACGCCAGTATATGTCGGTGACGGAACAGTTGGCTCTTTTATGACGCCAGCGTTTCCAGCAGCACGGCGTTCGGCATACGCGCGTAGCATATCATCTGGTGACATCATGTTCGCTGGCATGGGCTGCATTGGCATGAAAGTCGACATGGACTCGGGGCCCTGTGGGCTGTGGGTAGGGGATGGGAAGGTCGGGGAAGTGGCGGACTGAGCGGAGAAGAGGAGTTCGGGCTCTCCCTCGTCTTCAGCTTCGGAAGAGGCGTCACCAGTGCGCATCACTGCGGCGAAGGGTGTCAAACCAAGGAGCGAGAGGGGTGAAAGGAAAGATACACACAACGGAGGGCAGGCATAACTGCATCAACGCTGGGGCGCGAAGTAGTCTCCTGTCCTGCTAAACGAGCTTGAATTTCCTCTATGCTGAGGGTCTCCGGGCCGTTGGTCTGAGTTGGCGATATGGATTCGTCCTGTTCCGAGTTGAGGCTTGTCGAGTCCCACTTGCGATCCGGGAGCGGTGGAACGATGGCCGTGTGATAGGCGCGGCTGTTAACCGTGCGACGGCTCTCGAAACTCCGGCGTGTATCAGGGGCAAAAGATACACGCGAGACGCGCTCAGCCAGGATCTGGGAGGATGTGGCAGAGGAGCGAAGTTGTGCCACGCCATTGCTCTGACCAGGTTGGACGGTGCGTGCCCTTGAACCTATTCCTGCTTGACCACCGTCGACTGTGACAATAGAGGTGGGGCGAATGTTACCAAAGGAGAAGGCCGAAGTTCGATGGTTTGAATCGGTAGCGATGCTATTGCGGATAGCGGCATGTGCACCAGCGGCAGAGATAGGCTGCCAGTTTGTGGAGATGGTGCTCATGCGCTGGTCGACAGCCTCGCTCCATCGCTTGCGCTCCTCCTTACCGCGCTCACGTTTCAACCTGACATAGGTGGCTAGAACAAAGACGACGAGAAGAAGAGGGAAAAATACTGCGGCAGCGACTCTGCCTCCAGTGAGATGCTTGCGAGTGTAGGGGTTGTTATTGACGACAGTAACGGCATCACCGGATTTGGACGTATCGGCCGCGGCAGAGGGACTACCGGTGACAGTAAATATGGGGCCAGGGGGGTAAGGGGCCAAGAAAGGGGGGGTGCCGGCAGGGACGATGAGAAGCTGAAGATTGGCGGATTGAGAGGAATTCCACCACTTGGATTGGAATGGAGTCTGATAAGAACCTGGGGGGGAGTAGACATTGTGCCAGGCGTGAATGCGGGTTGTGCCAACACCAGGGGCATAGAGGTGTATGTCGACGTAGGTAGTTGAATTGAGACAAGCCTGGTTCCAAGAGATGTTGACAGGTGTGTTGTAGGGTATAGACTGATTCAAGCTAGGGGAGTTGTAGAACCCGCCGTTGTTACATGCTAACAAGAGGTGTTAGATGGACTTGTTGCAAAGGGAGGGTAGGGAATTGAGCGCGCTAAAAAGGGACTTACTTGGGTCGGCACGTCCTTGGAGGGTGTTGTGAACGGATGGTCGACCTATACGGTAGGGATAGTGGGGCATGACGTTTTAAAAAAAAAGAGTGTGTCCGCTAGACGAGCGGAAGGAAGGGAAAGGGAAGGGGACGGGAGGGGAGGGGAAGGAGAAAGAGAAAGAGAAAGAAAATGGGAACTAAACCAGTTCTGCTCAGCTTTGTCGATCGTCGCTTATGTCAACCGTCGCTAACCTGATTCGGTTCGATGCCATCTCTGCCGCGGATCCAGGTGACATCACTACCCCCAACATCTTTACAATCTCAACTGCCCTCGGACGGCCACTCGGACATCTTCTGCTATCATGGGTCTTCCCGTTTCATTGTGCCGTGGGAATCGGTCTTGCTTTTTCATCAAAGGCCACTACTCAATGGCACCGGGACAATACCCCCGCCCGCGGGAGTCCCGCCTTGTTCTCCCGTCAATTGAATCCCACTACAGCTTTCTGCCATCTCCGCGGTGCTGCGCACACCTGAGGCCGAGAAACTGGTTCCGTTTTGTGTGTTTTCGGCCCTCTCCGATGCCGTGGTATAACGCATCTTCAAGTCATTCTCTTCCACCGCGTCGTCTGGGGCCAATCTCACGTCTGTTTGCAAGGTCCGTGTCGTAATCCAGTATCATTTTCCTCCACATATGGAATGATGCTGACGGCAGTTTCTTGGACATTTGCAGTACTAACATGTCCGCGTGTGTAGAAACTCGCACCGGCTGAGTCAAACCTACTTGTTGTGTCACACTCGTAGCTCAGTGCAGGCGAATACCTTTCGGTCAGCATCGAGCAGGTCAACGCCCACACTATAACGCAACCTATAGTCGAACGTCGACACCAGAACGAACTATCGACTTTCGCTTCTGTGCCGTACCGAGCATGGATACCTACTTGCGCTGCACTTTCGTCGACCACTCTGTCAAGGGTATGGACCAGTGGCTACACGGGTGCTCTCAATTCCCTGCAAAAGAAGTTGCCTAGGATTTCAAAGTTGTTACTATCATACCGTTGGAATGACGAATGGAAGCCGAATCAATTGTCTTCGGGTGAAATTCGCTTCACGGAAGCGAGTAGCTGTTATTTGGTCTGAGATGATCCGGAGACAGGATGCTCACCAATACCTAATAAGTATCAACCCTCGCGACTCGAGCATAGAGCGCTGTCTCATCTCTGCTGCGATACCCTGACTCCATTGCCATGGCTTACCACGTCCCTCCACGTGTAAGCGCTTTAAAGAGATGCATGGGCTGGTATCCCGAAGTTTACAATGCCGCATCTGCGAGTCTTTCGGATGGTGCTGCAGTGGGGGAGGGAGCAGCTCCTAGCTTTTTTTCCTTTACCTCCTTGCCATTGCGACTTGGTCTTCTCGTCTTACTGACGACAGTCATTATCTATGCAAGACGTTCACCGCAGAAGCTACCTCCCCAACCTCGGCCCCTTCCAGTAGTTGGGAATTTGTCCCACATAGCTGACAAAAAATGGTTATTTTCATCAGAGTGCAAGGAACACTTTAGTAAGTACCAAGCCTTGATCGGAAGGATGCTGACATGTAACCGTTGGATGCCAGGTGAGGTCATGTACCTCAACGTGGCAGGAAAACCCACGATTGTCTTCAACAGTCTGAAATCGGCCTTTAGTGTGCTCGAGCGCCGCGCAAGGAATTACTCTGGCCGTCCTCGGTTCATCGTGGCGCATGAGATTCTCAATCGAGGTTTGGGTCTGGCATTGATGGATCATGGCGACGTGTGAGTGTTGTCGAACAAGTCAACGACTACCTGCATCATCAACGCAGGCATACTTTGACAGTTGGCGTCGCATGCGCCGCGCGGCACACGAATCTCTCACAAAGTCGGCAGTGCGACGTTATCATCCTATTCAGACAAAGGAGGCAACCATCTTGGCTTCTGCACTCCTGTCGAATCCTGAATATCGAAATGAACATTTTCGGCGAGCGTCAACTTCCACAATCATGTCCATATTGTATGATTATCCAACACTCGTGTCAGTGCACGATAAAGCCGTCGAAGACATCGGCAGAAACGTCCGCTTGTCCACACGAGCTTCGAGTTATGGCCTTTTTCTGGTCGAGTTCCTGCCATGGATGATACACATCCCTGAAAGGTTTCGATTTTCTCCGCAGCCTCAAGATTGCAATCTGCATCTAATGGACTGACAGGTTTGCGAAGTGGAAGAGAGAAGCCATGGCCCAATCTGCCCAACGATCCGAGATGTTTTTAGGCTTATTCAATAATGTCAAAACTGACCTTGTACGTCCTGACGTGCGAAATTCTACCTGACGTCTGAATGACACACTCCACAGGCAAGCGGAGGGGTCCGTCCAAGTTTCAGCGCAACATTGATAGAGCATCGTGACCGTTATCGCCTATCCGAACGGGAGATGGCGTACCTTGCCGGGCACCTGTAGTGAGCGCGGTCTTCAATCGACTATGCGACATATGAATCACGATGCATCACAGTGCCGCTGGTTTTGAGACGACTTCGACTTCGCTGATGTGGTGGACGCTTGCGATAGTAGCATTCCCTAAGGTGCAGCGCCGAGCGCAAGCACAACTCGATGCCGTAGTCGGTCGTGCGCGTCTCCCTACATTCTCCGACGCCCCACACCTTCCTTACGTGCGCGCAATCATCAAAGAAGTTCTTCGCTGGCGACCTGCCTTACCACTCGGAGTGCCACACACCGCCGCCGAAGACGACTGGTATGAGGGCATGTTCATTCCCAAAGGGGCGACGTGCGTAGTCAACACATGGCAGTGCAATCACGACCGCGCCATATTCGGTGACGACGCGGATGACTTCAGGCCGGAGAGGCATCTCGACGACTCGGGCGAACTCTTGCCTGGTCCCGTGGAGACAAATCTGGAAGGACACGTGACATTCGGATTCGGTCGACGAGTCTGTGTGGGCAGGCGCATGGCGAATGACGCGCTCTTCATAGCCACGGCGAGGATTTTGTGGGCGGCGAACCTTGGGCGCGTGCGGGACGATACTGGCACGGAACGGCCTCTCGACATAAGTGCGTTCGAGGACGATGGCCCCATCATGTGAGTACTCGTGCCTATACTTCCGTTTAGAATCTCGCTAACATTCTCGTGTGTAGCCGTCCCGCCCCGTATGGCTGCACGATCACGCCCCGCTTCCCCGAGGCAGTGTCTATTCTTGCAATGGAGAGTGAAAGCTTTGAGGGTTGAGACAGACCCGTTTTTGTCTTACTGGATAGGTGATGTGGGAGATAAGCTGGAGGTTACTGGGACTACAATGGGCCGAACCGTCTTTTTCTCCCTGTGATCTGCGGACTGTTGATCATAACGATATTCAAGTTATTGTAATCGAAGTACTCTGAAAGTGTTAGATGTTCATACATCTCAGGCTGAAGCAAGGTGGTCCCAATCGGTCAAGATTCCATCCACTCTTTAATCTCAAACTGCGATCAGTGCTCCATTCTTTATTGTAGGCTCGTGTACTTGTTTGTCAAGACAGCTTTAATATGAGAATCCATGGAGAAATCCATGATTGATTGACTGACCTGACAATGCTGACCGATTGTGGGATGACACCCGTCGCCGTCGTGATGGCAACATACTCCGTCAATCACTGACGCCACGGGGGAAGGTCAGAGATGCTTAGTCCGGGATACGGCAGCGCCGAGGGTGGGGAAGCGTGAATCCATCCATCGACAACTCTCGGGAGGGCCCAAAATAAAAGTGTTATTGATTGAGATACAATGTGCGGTTAAAGGGGAGCGACGTTTCGGATATTCAAGGTAAACACGACAGGGTATCCAACGCGTCTTTCACTCGTCGCCAATCTTAGGTGCTAGATAGTACCGAATATAACCCTGACCGAATGTGTACGACACCTGGGAAAGCATCAGCCGTCAGTTCGTGAAAATACGCGAATGGCAAAAGATGTGTACAAGGAGAGGTACGTCATTTTTGAGCATTATCTGGACGGTGTCTGAAAGTGTTGCGCTCTTGGAGAACATGGAGAGGAATTTGAGCGAGAATGTGAGGATCACGGGGTGCGTCATCTCGATGTGCACCCCACCACCACCACCTTCGGCATCCTCATCAACTACTTTCTTCGCCTTCTTTTTTGTCTTCGAACCCTGTGCGATGGTGACAAGCCGCCCACAATTAACGAAGAATGAACAACGTACGGATGACTTAGTGGCAGGGCGCTTGCGCTTCTTTTTCTCGCTGTCACTTACTTCTTCCTCCCCTTCGTCTTCTGACTTTGCCTTGAACTCCCCTTCGTCATCGTTCCCGCTAGCCATCTCCTCGTCCTCGTCCCCTACGCCTTCCTCCTTTTTTACCTTCTCTTTCTTTATCTTTTTGGGCTTCTCTTCCTCCTCCTCCTCCTCCTCCCCATCCTCGTCTTTAACCTCCTCCACTTGATCATCATCCTCCCGGCCATAATTCTCGTATCGCGCACGTGCAGCGTCGGTTTGTTTTAGTAGAATGTTCCCTTGAGCGGCTTCGCCATCACTCGCAAAGCGAACTCCTTCCTTGGACACCTCTATACGGACAGATTCACCTAGGGAATGAAGGTCGCGGACAATACGGGTGAAGTCAGATGAGGGCATAGTCACGCGAGCATCGTAGTCGGTGTCGGGGATACCAAGCGTATCGGCATCGATGTCCATGAGCTTCATGTCATACTCAGCAACGCGATCTGCGCCTGGGAAAACACAAGATATTAGCGGGTGCTGCTGTCCGGAAAGCTAAAAAGGTAGACGAACGCTGTGCTTCGTACTTGAGGCTGAGGACGTCACCATCATCAGTTGCCTTGAGCGTACACTTATCATCATCCTTCGCACACTTCAGCACTTTCGTAAGTGAGGTGAGGTTAACGCCAAGGGGGAGTGGACGGTCGCAGCGGTAAAGTGCAAAACCGTCGGCGTGCAGTTTGACAGAGACGAGGGCGACATGGGAGTTATCCATCGCTTGCAGGTTCTGCGCGACGTTATCACATGTCCTTAACATTCATGACAGGATTGCTCACGATGCCGCCCTCGTTACACTCAAAGTTGGCATCCTGCACGACTTCTTTGACCGCTAGATCCAGTCCATATCGTCACAAGTCGGTTCCACTGGAATTGAATGAATCCATACCATCTAGAAGACGCTTGAGTGTCACTGCCTCGTTCAGCGTTGCCTCTAGCATGTCTTGATGAAGTGAAACGAGACAGGCGTGTGATGGATCAGTTCCGGTCGCGCGCGGAGGGCCATACCATCGACGCGCTTTTCAGTTCACGCGGAGATTGAAACGCGTGACATAACGTGTCACGGCGCGTTGTCACCCTGATAAGATAAGATAACGGACATGTTCCTTACACCTCAACGCAAGACTCTACTCTTTCTCAGTCAATTCTCTTCACACTCCTCCCGCACGCTCAAATACAAACCTCGAAAAATGGGAAAGAATAACAGAAAGGGCCCCTCCGAGGGATGCCTGATACTTCCAAATCATCCGGGGCACACGACCGCAGCAATAGTAGACACGCACACGCACCTGGTGTCCACATATGCGGCCTACAGGCAGAAGTATAAGGACGGGAAGTATGAGAGTATATACGATTTTGTGAAGGGCTTGTACGTCGAGAAGAAAGTGGCAACCTTGGTCGACGTTTGGTGCGAGGCGCCCGTACGAAAAGTGTGGAAAGAGATTGCCGATTCAGCCATCACACCAGAGGATAGGAAGGACAAGTGGGGAGGAATAGAATACTGGTTTGTCATGGGTGCGTTCCAATCGAAGAATGCAGGTGAATTGATAGTTACTCGGTTCTTTACAGGTGTCCATCCGTGAGTGTCTACATTGCAAACTCGATGAGCTCGGTCAACTTCCGATGGTGTATGAACACAGGCATGAGGCCAAGTCCTATACTAGTGATGTTGAGAGAGATATGTAAGCACTCCCCGCTCATTACATCGCAATGTACTCACTTTTAACTCAGTCTCGAATCCATGGCGCATCCTCGCAACGTCGGGTGGGGCGAGATCGGTCTCGACTACCACTATGACAACTCCCCACGAGGGGTTCAAAGAGAGGTCTTCACGCGGCAACTCCAGCATGCTGTGCGACTGGGCAAGCCGATTACCGTTCATACCCGAGAGGCAGACGAAGATACAGAGAGCATACTAAAGGCCGAGGTTCCAAAAGACCACAAGGTGGACGCCATT
>Ga0209488_10000816_pt1 | contig 26401 bp, 32 predicted proteins | sample Rivendell_Oct201_8_FD_188349 | JGI IMG/M metagenome (GOLD analysis project Ga0209488, IMG submission 188349) | Vadose zone soil microbial communities from the Eel River Critical Zone Observatory, Northern California, USA -... | ecosystem: Environmental > Terrestrial > Soil > Vadose zone >...
GTTTCCTTTCATGGGTAAATGCGGCTGTGCGGGCCACCACAGCGCTCGTCTCGGCTGACTCGGTCGAGGAGGCGCTTGCATCTCGTTTATTTATTCACCTTTCTGATCCACGGTTGATGAAAACATGCAAATCGGAGTGTTCAATTGGCCGTGCTCTTCTTCTGTATTTTTGGGCGGGGCTGTCCGACATGCGTGTTCACAATTATAGACTCGATTCATCACGCTGGTGCCAGTTCTTCCCGTGCCCACCCACCTCAAGCATCCCTTCCGCGTGTTTTCCGCCGGCGCCGAGGCCACGAACCCCCTTCACCCTACCCCAGCGTGATTCTCTTATGGAGCCCCGCATACCCATGCCCTGGCACCCAATGAATAGCACTAGAACCGCCGCGATCTAGAATGTGCCATATAGAATCAGAATGCTGAGAAGAGAATAACCCGACCCAACTCAACTCCGTGATTTGTCCTCCTGCCCCCATGATATTGATAAAAACACCAGCTTGTGAGTGAAGCACGGACTATTAGGCAATTCACGTGCGAGAGATGCCCAGAGGGGAATTGAGCAGAAACGCTCGTCGTTGTCGTTTCAGGACGGTGGGGTTGCTCGAATGTTCAGTTACTCGCCGCATAATCATTGGTCATTGGTGTACGGCCCCCGCACTCCGCCCCGAGAGGTCAGCAGCCCAGCTCCAAAGAGATCTCCTTTCCTTTACTTTTTCACGCAACATTCAATATTCTGGTATTCTTGTCACAACCAATAAGATCGCTTCGCTTCGATCCCCCATTGAGTCGTGACCGTAACTGGCACTCACTGTGATGGGGGACATGCCGCGCGGTCCTCCGCTCTTATCAAAAGCGGTCGCCTTGGAGAAAGCGTTCTCGCGATAGGGCGGAGCCTGAGGTCGAGTTCGGTTCACAGCAGCATACAGCTGTTGCTTATCAATGATTTGGGGGGGGCACCGCTCCCAAGTCGTGCATCCCACAACACCCGCAACTTGGCACTTGGCACTTGGCCAGTGGCGCCTCGGCACTTTGGCCCATTTGAAGGTCACCGGAGTCCCTCCGGGGGCGGCGGCACGGTGCGGTGTGTGCCTTGGTGTGCCGCAAGCCGGAGAGACGCTGCCAGTGTCCTCGCTGATTAGCTGATATGGGGCCACTTTGTTCGTCCTTGGTCGAACTCTAAAGTTCTTTTTTTTGTGCATCCGGTCACCATCTGCGCATCCGCGACCTTGGGTGAGAAGAGTGATGGGAGAGTGATGGGATGGTATGGATGCCGGCCGGGTCGCCACGCCACGCCACGCACACCCATGAGCGAGCTCCACGCGGCCACCTTCCCACGTGCCGGCCGGCGCAGCTCTCGCACTCCACCTCGTGCCGAGTACCCGAGACCGAGACGGGCGGAGTGGCGGTCTGTCTTCTCGCCTATCCGCTATCGTCGGTCTTCCTACTACCCTCTACAGTACGGGGGCACGCACGCCCCCTCCCCTGCCCTGGCTGGCTGGCCAAAGGGGGAAAAATTCGGCTGGGCTCACTTGCCTGGCTGGGCGCAACTTTCACACACACACACACACGCTTGCATCCGAACCCTACCCTCATTGACTACAGTAGGGAAACGTGGGTGAACCATGAATGGAGTGGAATGGGACCAGCTGACTTTGCACGCGCGCACAGTTCTGCTGCTGCGCCTGCTTGAGGCCGTAACCGTAAAGTTAGGTTTTGGCACCGCCACGTATACCTAGCGCTCACGGTTCCCCCCCCCCCTTTATGCCCTCGGCTGCCGGTTCACTGCGCTCCCAGAGGGGTGCACTTGCGCAGCTCAGGGGACACTGCCCCACTGCACCAACACCGAAATAGCATCAAGTCCTCCTGATGCGAGTGAGTCGAACGCTGTGCACCGACAAATGCGTAGAATATCACCGTAACCCGGAGCGACCCCAGTCAGTAGGCTGTGATTACACAGCTGATGGGTAGATAGTTAAACGTCATCATCACAAAATGGTATCCCGCTTTGCAATCTCGGTGTGATTGTGTTCGCTTACGGATCGCACACTCATCGATGGTCTGGAAGTTTCTTTTATTGATGCGGCTCACCGCGTGACACATGTAAAGTGTCCGTCCTAACACACCTGTGTAAGTAAAGAGTTGTTCTGGAAGAGTCGTAAATAAGTAAGTGCGTTGGAGAAACATGATGTCATGAGCAAGGTTCAGTGGGGAGGGGGAGTAGTTCGACGTGCGGTGACAAATACCAACACGTAGGGGGGGATAAACGTAGCAGCCAAAGTTAATCATATGTGGGGGGCGATGACGGATGAGCGCAAGTGGAACTGCGGAAAGGGAAAACGTAGGACTCCACGGGCCCCATTAGGGCACCTTTGCATAAACGGGCTGCGGGACGGGAATACACTGGCTGGCAGTAGTGCCGTGGCGCAACCGCTGAGCCTCAGCTAGAGATGTACGGCAGTCGAAAGCCGTATGGTCGAAACCAAAAGACGATGTCGTGGTAGACTGTCGGGTTAAGATGAATGGGGTTGGTGTACAGTGCTATGCACTGAGTTTGCGTCGGATCCTCCTCTGTGCGCGGAAGATCGAGAAGCGAAGACTGAGTGTGAACGCTTGCCATTGGCGACGGAACTGCTGGCCACACGTGGGTCTGAAAGAGGTGGACCGCCTTGTGAGCAAGGTCGAACGGTGAAAGGATCAAAGGAAGCAACTCACGTCCACTCAGGCGTCTCCTTGTGCGTCGGCACGGACCGCTCCTGCTTAGGCTCCACAGAGATAGCAGTGGGCTCGTCAAACACGATTTGAGAAGTCTCGTAGTAATGTGGAGAGTGACTCCTCGAGCGAAGCTTTTGACGGGTGCGGGATTGCCGGAGCCGGTCCTCATCGAAAGAGCGGCGGGCATAGGGCATAGACTGCTCGTAGGCAGAGTAGCGGGCACGACGACGCTCACGTGGGGAGGCGTTGCGGAGGCGGGCTTGTTCGTCAAATTCTTCTTGATCATCATCGTCATCGCCACCGCGCTCCCAGGCAGGGCGTCGAGGGATATCGGCTACAACGGGGAAGTAGCGATAGTCGGGATCGTGTAGATTGCCGTCCGTGTCGGCATATACTGATGTTGGGGAGGATGATGCAGAAGAAGATAGATAGGAAGGGTCGAGGATGCGGGAGACATCGGCCATCTTCGCTTGGCGGCGATGGGAGAAGTTGCGCTTTGGGGTATGTGTAGCTGCGAGGGCTACGCGCATCGGAAGATCGTATTGGAATGAGGGAGACATTGTCTTCCGAGTTGAAGGGCGGGACCGGGTATGTCTGAGTCGAGGGGAGTGGGGATGACTTGGGTTCGGAAGACGATAAACGGGCAGATTTATAGTCAACCAAGAGTGCACGCAACATCGGGAGATTGGTCGAGCCGAGCTCCTGGGCTATGATTGTAATCGGGGGATCTCATCTCGGCCTTTTCACATCTCTGACTCACCTCCCCTTTCACCCCACTAATCGCTTTTTCCTCCGTTTTCATCATCTCGCTCACAAGACACAGACATACACTGTAGAACAAAGACACAGACACACATCACACGGTTCCTCGCCGTCCATTCCGGGTCTTTGACAACTACCACAACCCTATTCGTCCCCAGGCGCCAATCCCCACCAGTTCTAGTGCGCCTCGTTCCGCCATATGCCCCCAAAAGCGCCCCGTACACATCGCACCGACGCAGCTTTTCGCCACTTCCGGCGATCGCACCCCCCAAACTCCGATACCATATTTCTTTCATCCCAACATATATGTTACTCTGTTATCTCTCCGACCGACATGGCACTGATATCCCTTTGGAGAAACTTTCCCCTGACCGGCTTGCCACTCGCACTGGAACCAAATTCGCCTCCTCCGACTCGCGTCGGCCATACCCACGCCCATGCGTGCGTATGCTTACCTAAGTCGGCTTTAGGAAATCAAATCATTTGTCTCAACAGCAACTGCCGCAGACCTTAATCATCATCATCTTAGCAATCCGCAACCACTTTGATGGATGAGTCGATGAGTCACAACCTCGTCTGGTTACTTTTGCTGTGGATGTGGATAGATGGATACAATATGCCCATGTAGATAAACTTAGTGCGGCGGGGGCCTCCACACTGGCACTCGGCCGTTCTGCTTGTGGTTGCTAGAATAGGACGTATTCAGCGTTCGCATTGTCGTCGTGTTGCTCGCTTGCAATTTTGTGCCGAGCAAAGCAAAGCAAAGGATTCCATTAGGGTCCCTCGCTTCCTGGGCAGGTCATAGATAGGCCTGGCCTGGGCAGGGCAGGGGTACCGGTATCGGACTCATAAGCTAAATGACTTTACTCGGAAATATTAAATCGACAACATTCAATCCCACGTCCGTTTCGGTATCGATCTCGGAAATTTCGGATTCCCACAGGGCGCGTCAACGCGTCTGTGGCTGGCTGGGAAGGCACCACGCTTGGGCCCACACGTCATCATTATTTGGTTTCGCTTTGCACGCATGCTTTCTTCGCATTGCATTACGGCGCCCGCTCAAAATGATTTCTTTTCTAGAAGGGAGACACAACACTCCGCTTTGATTTATTCGCCCAGTGACGTGACACAAATGAATGTTCATCGACGGTTAGCCTGCCTTTTTGCTAATCCGTCATTTAGGGGTGCCCACATTCACAACCCACAAACGACAACGTGTTGTGAATGAGGCCCAGTTCAATGCCGAGTTCCTGGGGTCCAGAAGGTCTTCCAAACCCGTATAAGCCACATTAACGAGGGCACGTAGGCGGCACATATGATGGTGCCATACACGCGGTCCACTTTATGACACATCCAATTACTGGAATCGTAAGATTTTCGACAATTTATTTATCTCAACGCTCTCGCCCTTCGATGCAAATACGAGAGATGGACATGGGGTCAATAAACGATCTAACACTGTCCATCTAGACCCTCCTTCTGTCGTATCGTACGCTTGTCACAGCCTTGACAGACACAGTGCTGCCTTCTTCCCGAAAAAGGATGCAGGTCAGTGTTCTCCGACCGTACCACATGCTCCGATGAGTTCGAGTCACAGGGGCCGTGGACAGCGAACCCGTGCAGATTCGCCAGCAAGCGAACCCTTGGCGCCAACGTCGCCACAGACCCAGGCCCCGCGAAAAAATAACAAATTCAGTCACCGAATCGTAAGGGCGGACCATGAATGCGGGCGGCACCATGCTGCCGCCCCATCATGGCCGGGGGTGGGATCGTCGGTGCCCGAGCAAGGAAAGAGACCGACGCGTGGACCACGCGAGGACGGGGTTGCGAGCATGGTCGCTGCGGCGATTACATTTGACCGGACGTCTCACTGGAGGAAGTTTGCGGCACGTCCATGTCCGGCCTGAGCGGTAGCACCACTTGTCCGTCGACTGTCAACGGAACGAAGATCAACGAATCGGGGTAAGACGTGCCCTGAAGTTCGAGAGCGGCCTTGGCTGGACTTAGTGCTGTGGACGCCGCACTTCACAGTTTCCGGCGTAGTCGCCGTTCACCTAGCTAGATTTAGGGCCCAGCATTGGACAGGCTCCACATACACATGCACACTGCGAGAACGGATGGACAAGGTGTGGATGGGAGCAAAGAAGGCAAAGGATCCAGTAGAATTCAAGATCCGTGCAGCTAATTGAGGCATAATTCAACAGCAGCCTGTCCACCCAGAAGCCTGCAGACCAGTTCGAACATGCGCGGAAATCATGTTTGAGGGTTGTAACAACAATGAAGCTGAGGTCTAGGTAGCCGATCAAGAGTCGCCGCTGTATGAATGCGGCAGTGATGGGTGATCATTGTAACTGACCCGAAACTTTCTGAGCAGCGACAGACATCAAATAGCGAGAGACCTGCATAGATGGCTCACCTCCGATGCACCGACGACAGGAGGATCGTAGGGTAGGCAGTAGCATTAAAATATATCACATCCCTCGATTGCTTCCGTTGATTTTGATTTTGAATCAATATGGCGAACTCGCAGCCCTGTTCATGCGCAGGTTCACAACGCTTTAGGCATGTCACGTACGAAACAGTTAATGATAGGCAGTCACTGGATTGGTTAACGCTGGCGATGGCATGAGGCTAGATGCTGAGACCTATGAAACTGATTGTAAGCCGCAAGATGAAAGAGTACGACGCGCATACGTCGACCTCGTGAAAATTGAGCCGACAGTTTCCAAAACCCTCGTTAAGGAAAAACAAAAGGACACTTGATGTCACGGCTTTCTGATCGTAGCAGCACACCACGGAAGGGCCGTCTATTGTGGGTAGTAGATAGAGTTCGTTCATTAGGGGGCCGCGGGAGACCGTGGGTGATAACAAGTGCTCATGGATGCTAGCAGACCTTTGCTTTTCATTGGGAGGACGGGTGAAAGTCGTCCCGGGTCTAGGAGCCATGGTTTCCAAAGCGGGAATTCGTGGAAGCAAAACTCGGGTTGGACAACCTAATTCCACCCGCCTCGGTCGAGGACATGGACCCGACCGATCACGTTCAAAAAAATAATTTCGGTCGAAATGGAGACAGTGGGAAAATGATGAAAAGGAGCTCGCTCGAAAGAATTGCGAACTCTTTTTTTGTGCGATGGGCTGTAAGCCGAGGGCCGAGCGTAGCGGAACGGCGGAGGTAAACGCGAGAAAGTGAGTGAAAGAGAGGCATGCTGACAAAGCGCCACTGATGTAAATCTCTGGGCGGGGCGGGGCAAAATGTCGTCGATCGTCAACAAACCATCGTCATTTGCTCGTAATCGTAATCTAAGTGATCTAATCATCAAGCGGAGACGGTTTTCGTCAAACTACTTGCCAACCATTGACATTGACCGAGACCCTTCCCCATCACAGCCCACGGTGCCGGTTTGATGTACAACGGGTATCGGCGTTAAGCGAGGATTGGAAGGGCTCTACCAAGCGCATCCGACGGCAACTTGTCCATCAAGGCCAAGGCGCCCAAGCGAATCAAACAGAGAAGGTTGGTCTCGTTGAATGCCTCACGTAAAGGGAATGTGACTGCGGGATGGGTCGATTAAAGAAGGACCAGACCAGACACTGGCACTTAGGGGGACCCGCGACCAAGCATGCTTTAACGAAACAAGCTGGCGCTGGCGTTGCGTTCAGCACAAAAGCGAATTATCGATTGGGACGCTCACGAATAGTGCGGAGACGTCGGACGTCGCAAATTTCTGCTCACGGGTTCTCCCTCGCTCGAGGGGCTAAAGAGTCAAAGGGAAGCAATGCCTGGTGCTCGCCACGAGGTCGCCTAGCAGAGAGAGAGAGAAAGACAAAAAAGCAGGCGAGCACGAGGCAAATAAGTGCACGATCTACCATATCAAGTCAAATGCAAGTCAGGTGACCAACGTGGCCAACGACGTCGCGTGGCTCGCACAGAACAGAGCTAAGCCAAACACGAGTTCGGAGGCTTCTTGTCGCGATATGCACCTGTGTTCATTTCTGATTCAAGGAAAAATAGCACTGACTGCAGGCCTGTTCTTACGTCTGCGGCTCTAACGTCCGATTGGATTCTAGGCGTGCTCATGGTTATCATGGTTTCTATCAGATCGAGCAGCGCGCGGTACGCACCAAGAACGTCTGCTACTGGCCGTTGTGGAAATGGGCGTCATCTCGAAGGGTTCGAATATGCATTTCGTATTACAACTACACCCACTCCCCCAATACAACCGGGGGTAAATACCACCAGCCAACCAACGTCGTTCATACCGGTCCCAGTGACCAGCCTAAGGTCTCGGCACGACCGACCGAACCCGGTCGAGGGTCTAATTTGAAAAGCTACTCGGGGGCTCTGATGGCACGATTCCTGCACCCCCAGCACCCCTCGATCCCAAGCTGGCTTCCATTCATGATGGGGTGGGATGGCACGCTGAACGTGGGAGGGGTGCCAGTTGTGGTTGGGCAGATTGCTCGTGGCACGGCATACTTTCCAGAACCACCGTTGTGCCGATACGATACCCGGTGGATTACTACCGGCAGCTTGATGAGACTTCCAGACTTCAACCTCAACCTCAGTCTCAGCCTTAAACTCGAGAGGCTCAAAGAGTCCGGAATGAAAGCGCGTAGGGGGAGGAATGCCAGAAAGGGTGAGGGCGATGAGATGTAGGACTTGCCCGGCGTCGCCATCAGACGCTCATCTCGGGTTCATCTACTCCAACAAAAACCACGCCACCAGCCGTAAGTGCCGTATTCGGTGCTAATGGGTCTTCATCTGTTCAAATTGCGGCTTGCCACCTTCACGGAACATGCGCGACCACACCCAGGCGTGTAAAGCGAACCCTTTGCGCGTGCTTAGAAACTTAGATGACAGGGGATCTCAGATGGGGAAACTGGATCCGGATAAAGAAGGAAGGGGATAGTGGCCAGCCTTTGGAGTGATGGCAAAAAGGAGATGGAGTGCTCGATATGGTTTATCCCCGACCCCCTTGGTCCCAGGCAGGCCGCCCAGAGAAAGACACGGCCGATGTTGGCGGAAGGGTTTCCCTTTTCGAGGGCTTTGTTGAATGGTCACGGCACTGTATGACTGGGCGTTAGAAGGTTTGGAAGGAATCATGAACTCGGAAATCATTTTTTACCCCTGTCCCAATCCCGGTTAACAGGCGGCGACTGTGAGGGTCGATTGGCACAGTGGCACAGCAGAGACTATAGTCAGCAGGTCGGAAGTCTTCGAAATAACTGGACACCGGCAATCGATTGCCGGTGGGATCACAGCAGAGATACACAGCCAGAATCATATACCATAGTCGTCCAGGAATGTGGCTGCTAGAGATAATAGTTTCCCAGCGCTCAACAGCGCTCAACACATGAGGTCAACTCGTGACCCGCGTGTGTAGCCACCGTGTGTCGCCACTAATACTCACACATACAAGCGGATCACAGCAACGAGCCACTTGCAAGCGCGCGGCGCATGACAGCAGGATAGAAAACCTAGTACAGGGTCATATGAATCAAAAAATCCCCATGTCCTAATAACAAGACCGGGTCCAACATCGCACTCTCAACAAAGCCAAGAGATCGGGACCCGCCACATGACGACTGATGGTCTCCAAGTCTGACAAGTCCCAATACCTGGACTGTATCTCGCATCGAACACGTACTGCATTTTTGCAGTGTGGAGCCACCAATACTGCACCTTCTGCGGATGGGCTTAATCCAAATACCTGGAAACAACAAAACCAACATTAATTGTTGTGACCATCGTCCAGTGAACAAGCTCCGACTCCGTCACTGGTAGTTTTCCTGACAACGGGCAGGGTGCTCATGCAACCACAGGACGGGTCATACAGTTAAGGATAAATCACAGATCTCATTTACGCTCCTCCGTCGTTTTCGCCTCTGCGTCCTTCTCGTCGCTGGACCCATCACCCGTATCGCTTGGTGAGCTATGACCAGAACCACTGGTGAATGTCCAGCTTCCCGCAGTCGGCGTAGTTTCACCATCAGCCGCGCTGTGAAAGTCGCCAAAGTCCTCCGAGAAAGAATCAAACGATACTTCTGGTATCCCGTCGGAAAAGCTCGACGACAGGTTGAACGGGTCGCTTCGTGAGGCAGCCGCCGAATCTGAGAAAGGGCCAAAGCCGTCGTCCTTGCAGACGGTACCATGTAAGAGGAGGTCATCAAAGAAAGATTCAACTATACTTACGTCATCATCTTCTGCCGAAAAGGGGTCATTATCATTAAACGGGCTGTCTGCTGGAGGAGGCGGGAAGGCGCTCTGCGATAAGATGTCAGCAATAATCTTCTATCTGGCGTGTATGGGACTTACATCTACTTCGCTTAGAGGACGACGCTCTCGAACAGGTGGTCCTCCCGTGGTGTCCCCTGAGGTCTCAAGTCGCATGTCGAATTGAGAATGCGCAAGCCATCCCCCCTCTTCTTCATCAGAAGCATCGGATGAAGAGGACGACCCACCGTACTCGTCACGCCGCTGCATTTCACGTGCCAGATACTGAGCAAACTATGAAGGTCAGAGCTGAAAAGTGACAACTACAATCCTGCAGCTCACAGTGGGATGTGTGGCCGTAGTGAAGTCGTCATCGTCATCATCAGGAGGGGGTGCAATACCAAAGTCCGCAGTGTTGCCTAGGGAAGGTCTCGAACCAGTCGCACGGCGGAACTCGCCCTTGGTCTCTTGCGGATCGACCTTCACAGCAGGTTGGACCGAACGTGGACGGGAATCTTCCTCATCCACCTTCCACTGAGCAGGGGGTTGCGCTAGGGATGCAATTACAGAAGGCTTGCCTCCGCCAAGCAAACTTGTATCTTTCTTCCTCGTCTCCTTATATCGGCCTCGCACGTAATCGTCCCAGGCTGGCTGCGGCGCGTGCTTCTCAATGACTTGCTTCAGATCTGGCGGAAACCGATCAAGCGCTGTGATCACATCTTCTGAAATGAGTGTGAGATGCCCCATGTACCCCAACCGAACACCTTTTGGCTTGATGCTAGAGAAACCCTTGTGAGTGGGTTTTTACCAGCTCAAAGTGGGTGGCACCTTTCGACATCATTGAGCTTCTGTCCCTCAACTATTCGTTCCATGAGCTTCGCATCTCGAAAGAGTGAAATGGCAAGCAAGCGGTTGGCTCCTCCGTCCACGCGCCCAGTAAGGATTTGGTGGATAAGGTCGTATACAACGCTATGGAGGAAGTTATTCCAAGGAAACTCAAAGAAGAGGTCCTACGAAACCAAGTCATGATCAGGCACCGTCCCATAACAATTCACCCACCAACATGGTCGCCAGCACGTTATCCTCTAGCATTCTGTGCTTCAGTCGCTCCCCAACCGGGATGGAAAGTCCGGATTGCGATGAGTCACCCAACGTAAACCGTTTCGAACTACGTCTTGATCCCGCGGACCGGCGACCTACGGTGGAGCCCTCGGAGCCTATGCTTTGGTTCGAACCTTTTCTGCGAGGTAGTGTACTGCCTCTAGAAGTGGTTGGACTCGGAAGGAAAGTCTCTCCTGAAGATACGGGACCGGCTTCCGTATCTGCCGGGGACCGGGTATGCGCGGGAGGGAAGGGACCTGATTTCGGCTTCACAGCAACGTCCGCGGACTTCTGCTCGCCGGAAGAAGTGATGTCTTCCATTGGATCGTCTTCGAAACTACCAGGACCTTCGTCGTCGCTCATATCCTCATCTGAGTCTAGAAGCGACGACGAGTCCTGCTGTGTACCGTGTACCGGGAACTCCAGCGCGGGCTCAGTTTCGTCCACCTCTTCGTCCATATTGTCACGATTATCTTCATCGCCAGAGCCCATCGAAATGACTTGGGCCAATTCTTCGAGAGCTGAGAGGCCTCCCTGCAAGCGGCCCTCCGAGTCATAGAGATAATCGTAGTCCGCGGAGCGATTGAGCAGAGACATATTGGAACAATGGAGAAGTTCGGCATAGAGCTCACAGATCCTGTAGCGCTCGAATGTGAGAGGCGTGATGCAACCGACGGTCGTCGAGATGAGTCCATCCTATTATGTATTCAATAAATAATATCGATAAATAACCGACAGGGAATCACTCACTGATGACCGCGGTTTTTGCAAGTAGGGTTTGAGCTGGTGAAAGCAGTCACAAAAGATGCCTAGCAAGGGACCCAGGTGGACAACGCCTATTCGGTTTACCATTTCTTTCATAGCACCTTCTAGCGCGACTCGGCCTTCCTCGGGATCGCGAGTCGAAAGCTGCTGTTGGACATGAATGAGCCGATTTCGTAAAGTGTGGAAAAGGTATGGTTCAAAGTAGTCCGAATTGTTCTGCCGAATGAGCTCGATGATCATGCATATCGAATTGACGATGGATGACGTAGCAGAGTCGTAATTCGGCAACGTTGGGGTAGTCGGGTGGGTAGACTCGTCTTCCTCGGGGGCATTGGTAGAAGGATCAGGTGATATATCCTTGAAGTCATAGAGAATATGCTGCACGAGAATTTGCACGTTTTCCCGACTGGCCAGTTTCCGGGCAAATCGATTGGAGGCCAGGCCGGTTTGAAGACCTTCCGAAAGACCAGCTGCGGGTGCTGACATTGAGATGATGCCCTTTATGAGTTCGGCCACTACAACATGCATGTCGGGGGAGTGAGCCGGGGAAAGGCGCCGGACGAGTCTCGTCATGAGGCGCTCATCAGATAACCACTGTAAGCACAGTGTGAGTGGGTTTCGCGCGGGAAAGGACGCTGAATCGAGTGAGGGCATACTTCGAGTACGCCAGCACCGGCAGGCTGTTCGTCTAGTTGTATTATTCGCACGAGGAGATCTGAAAAGGAAGGCATCTCAATGTGTTGGAGTATTCGTTCGACGACGTCTCGCTGCGCTCGAATGAATTTGAGCATCTGCGGCGGGTCTCCGAATGGGCAACAGCACAGCGCAGGAAAGCGGCAGTCACCTCGGCGGGTTTTTTGCTCAAGAACACAGCGTTGATTTTCGCAAATTGAGCGGCCATCGTCATCCGTGTCTTCATGTCTTCGGGCGTGCGATCCAGCACGGTCTCCCAGAAGGGGACTAACAACTGGTCGGTGTTGTTCAGGCAGGTCTCGACGATCGACCATATTTCGCTGCAGAGGACCTCGGTCGCAACGTAAGGGTATCTTTGTGAGAATTGGGGGAAAGCAGGGTTAGCGACGAGCGACGAAGACACTAGCTCGCTACGCACTTGAATCTGCCCCGGTCTTCTCCCTCAATTTGTCCTGTGACATAACCCAGCAAACGTTGCAGTACATCTAACCTTTGAAAGTAGTCAATAAGGCGCGTGTTTTGGGCCTTGCATTCTTGCAAGAGATCGTCTTCGTCGAGTATGGCTTCTAACGACACATTGTCCTTGTCAAGGAGGCTGTCTATCGAGGACCCGTTGTGGAAGCCAAACCTAAAGGCAAGAGGTTGCAGGTCAGCCCTGCTACTCGAGTCAAGCTCTGATTGAGTACCTCCAAAACATGGTCCAACGGTTAATATATTCTGGAACGAAGGATAAAGGCAGGGGCGTAGAGGAGGTGGTTGGGTGCTGAGATGACGTTGTTGACCGCGGAGGACCGCGTCGCTGAATCCCACCTGAACCGATTCAGGCCACACATAGCGCCCGCACATCTTTTTCGAGCACACACGACAACATCCTACAGCGGTGAGGGGGACAAATCGGGTCATCTCTGTGCTTTTGACCCCCTTCATTGGCATCAAATATTAATCGGCCCACCGAGGGAAGACTAAATTATGGTAACGGAGTACACTGTACGGGAACTATCAAAACAATTGTATCCTAAAACTGTGGTGCAGGGGTGGTCAGCGTGGTATTTCCCCGAATATCACGTCCACTCACCCGTATTTGATATGTCCCACTGGCCTTGGTCAGGTATCGCACCCATTTGATGCTATGATAGCTATTTTTTTCGAACACTTTCAAAAACCGCACAATCAACCCAGAGGAAGTAAACATTAGGACTTGGAAATCGACGTCTATGGGAGGTCGAGCCCAGACTTGGCGAGTTGTCGTGCTCGTAAGTTGCGCAAGCGCGGTGAATGTGAGTTCTTGTCCTCCTTGGAGTCGTGGAACCCTGGGCAGGTATTAATCACAGGATATAACGAGTACCGTCATACTCACCTCCACACAACGACGTTTTCTTCTGGCACATACTTCGCTTTCCCTGTCTGAACTTTGCAGTCGACGCTGGTTGTATTTAAGGGTGTCGGTATGCGAAGCACGACGTTAGTTGCGGACAGCTTGTTTCCAAAATTCGCCTTCACGACGATGAGATATGTGACTTGCGTTGTCCCAACCTCATTGACGGTGGGGATCACGCGCAAAGGTAGCTTCACATTCGAAGTCGATCGGTAACTGAGGAAGCAATCAGAAGCAATAACTCAAGTGTCAGTCACAAACTCACGTCATCAATTCAAACTCGCCATCTGGCGGGATAAAACTGATCGTCCGGGTCGAATCAAATTCGTTTAGCCGTACACATTGATGGAACCGACAGTCGTCAAGCTCTACGGCGTCGATGCCGCCTCGCTCACTCTTGTCGATTACGAGCTTGTCGTTGAGGCCAAACTTGCACTCTGGCGTGCCAGACAAGTACGCGCGCATTTGAATGTGACCGTCGACGTCAGCGCGTAAAACGGTACCTGCAGGATGAGAACATCATCAACTGTATAGGAAGATGTTTGGTCCTTCTAGCGACGAACCTTTGGCGCTCATGCTCAGGTTGACCGTTTCTACAACGTCAACGAACGCCTCATTCTTCTTGTATTTCACGTCTCCTCTCCGCCAGCTCGTGACACCGGTTGCTTGACTTGTAATCCTCGAGGACTCCTCCTTGAAACACGGACATTGGCAATCGAACGACAACACAGACAAAGCAACGCACAGCGACGATCTGAGAGGAAACAACGCTCTCGGTCGTAATGTAACTCTTGAGGGTATCAATCTCGCTGTTCTGGGGATAGCCAAAGTCGTTTATTTCTGCAACGATTTAAGTCAACGTCAAGAGATGTCAGGAAGGACCTACCGTCGATTAACTCGTAGATCAGCACAAAATTATTCTTCACGCACTCTTCGTCTACCTTCCCAAAGTACGATTTACATATCGAGATAACTCGGTAACAGAACTCGAACACCAGGGCAGCATTCGCATTGTTCCTGTTTCACGAGGTAAATGAGGACATTCAGAGATGAAGGTGCAGTTTTCGTACTTCGTCACGGCTACGACGTAGACATTGTTGACTCTGACGTGGAAGAAACTAGTCGAACCGAGGGTGACGATGGGAGACCGGATATCACTGCTGGAAATTACTTGTATCCGAAAGACGTCCGCTATCGCACGCCTCAAGAGCAGTCAGCACGAGTGTAAAATAACAATAACAGACTACTGCGTACCTCACGTCTGGTCGGTAGAGTCGGGAGATGAGTAACTAGGTGCGGGTGAGATGCGTCAACGGGCGTTCTGATACCACCAACAGAACAACCGCATGCTCACTTCGCCTTTCTGGTTGAAGACAAAGAACGCCTGAGTAGCGAGAAGTCAGCGCGGCCTGCAACGCATGTTGTCTAGTCACGCACCGAGATCATGGTTGTTGCAGGCCGAGTTGTGGCTTCCGATCCGTTGTAGCCCGAGAACGCCGCTGACGGGCAGACACGACCTAATTTGGTCAAGAGCACCGCACCAATTGTCTCTCAGAAACAATGGTCGCCTCTTTCGTTCGCAGCGGCAAGAAAGTTAGTACTTGACATTATGTCCCCTCCGTCCTCGAAACCGAATGCATGATTCCAATAAAAGATAATCGCAATAGGGCGTAACTACGCGGACCACGTCAAGGAGCTGAAGAACGCGCTTCCGAGGGAACCGTTCTTCTTCCTCAAGCCGACGTCCAGCTATCTCCCTTCTGGAGGTACAATTGAGATCCCAAGAGGGATATCCGCCCACCATGAAGGTGTGTGTTTGGTGGGGTTCTGTTTTTTTTATCACTGCTCACGTTGGTCTCGAAAGTGGAGCTGGGTCTCGTCATCGGGAAGCAGGGACGCGATATCTCCGAAGCAAATGCAGGAGAGTACATAGCCGGATATGGTGCGTATTCCCATGTAGGCCCTGTTAATACCAGTCATGAACATGAATACCATTTAGCTCTCGCCATTGACATGACCGCAAGGAACCTCCAGGAGGAAGTCAAGAAAAAGGGTCTACCGTGGTCGGCAGTGAAGGGGTTCGACACATTCACACCCATCGGGTAGGCAGACCTGGTTCACTGTCTCCGTCCATGTCCTCAAAAGCCTCACGCATAGCTCTTATATTCCAAAATCAAAGGTTGCCGACCCCCACAATCTGAATATATGGCTCAAAGTGCGTCACACTGCTTCTGCATTGAAGTGAGGCAAAAGCCTATAACTACAGGCCGACACAGGTCAACGAACAATTCAAGCAAAACGGTAATACGTCAGACATGATCTTCCGCATCCCGCGGCTGATCCAGCATGTGTCATCTATTATGACGCTGGAGGAGGGTGATCTTTTGCTCACTGGGACGCCTGCAGGCGTTGGGCCGCTCGTCGCAGGCGACAAAGTTGAGTGCGCACTAGTCGACCCGACGACAGATGAGGAGCTAGAGCGGATCACATTTGGCGTGAAGGACCGTGTCGCGGGCTATCATTATGTGCCGCCAAGTTAAGCCGGGCCAAGGTTTTAGACGGGCCTTCAAAGGAAGCGTGGGATACTCCTCGTCATCCTCTACGTAGCTCAATTCGGGCTGGCCCACGAGGAATTTGACAATGTTTATTTTGAGAAAATCACGCTGCTGGTGACCTCCGTCCAATATACAGCCTCGGCTGAGTCCTTCACCACTTGACGCACAGCTGCATCGAGGGGTTCGCGAGACTCAGCAGGGACGCACGCCGTGATAGTCGCCACCGCGTCTAATGCGAGCCGTTGAAGAGCAGAGTCCCCGAGCTTCGTGAATGGCCCAGGCAATGTACCCCGCACGGGATGCGTTACCGTGAAGTATGGAATCAAACGGGTGCAGAGTTGCGCGCCAACCTAGAGGGCGAATTCAATAAGTGGTCGTGGTTTGAATTAGCAACGCAAGAGAAGATACTTGCATTGGGCTGCGCCAACGGAGAACATCGCTGGAATAGCCGCAACAGGAAGCGAAAGATCACCTGGAGTGGGTTTACAGTCAATTTTGTGCAAGCAATACTGATGACGGGAGTACCCTACCTCCGTGCACGGAATATTTGTGTCACCGAGCTCCCAAAGCGTTTTTGGAAGGTGCAATACCCACTGCTCAATCCTTTGGAGACACGCCACATCGGCGTTGACTTTGAAGGTGCCAATATACCATGGCGCTGTATCGAGCTAAATAGAAGACGTCAAAGAGTATACTAGGCGTGAATAGAAAGCTTACAAGTATGAGTCGCGCAAGGAAATCTACCGTTGGGCGTTTGGCCGCGGCAGTAGAAGAGACCTGCAGCCCGTGGTCCAGTAAAGCTCTAAGAATGTCTACACCATCATCTACGCCAGTGTGTTCCGACTTGCTATTGAGAAGGGTCCAGAGCGTCGGAAACAGAGCTATGTAGTCCTGAGCTGTTATCGGTCGTCCGACCAGGTGTGGGGCCATTTGGACGCCGGACAAAAGGCGCGCAACGTAGTCCCTGACTTGGGAGATCTGTACTTGAAGCGAGCGGCTATCACGCCTCTTAGTACTTGATAGGGTCACATCCTGAGTCGTGTAAGCGAGAATTAAGAGTGACGTGAGTTCGCAATAAATAACGTTAAGATCTTGTAGTGCTTGCTCGATCTGATCCGGGGGGGTAAGAATACGCGAAACAGAGATGAAAGTCAAAATAGATACTCGCTTGGACGTCTCTCCGAACCAGAGGGTTAGGCAGAAAGGGAAAATACGGCGCCATTCGCTCCAAAATAACCTGCAGGCTATCTAACAGATAGCCCGTATTAGAGTCGGCCTTGGGAAAGAAAGTCAGAGACAAGCCGTTTGATCAATAATCTGCTGATCCCCACCTTCGTGCTCTGTAACAACGCGCCATACAGGTTGCGATACACATCTGCTACAGCGCAGACAATCCCCAGCTCTGTCTGGAGAGGCGCGGAGCTCGGCGTAAAGACAGAAGGAGCGGAATCGAGGAAATTCGACAGGAGAACCGGATGAAGTGCACGTGCCAAACGCTGAACAATGTACCGGTAAGCGGGATGATTGCAAGGACACGTGGTGGTCGAGACAAACCATCTCGAAGTCTGATTGCCGATTAGCGAGTGGGGTATCTAAGTCCAGGTCATTTAAAGTTGTCGATGAAATTACATTCTCCAGATCCTGTAGGGTGTATGACGCGTCAACTGACTCCAACTTGCAATTAAACGCAAAGTCCTCTTCGTCATCGCCTGGATCGACTTCCGCTTTCCATTGGCGGATAGGTGGTCGAGCATCCGATGGAAGATTTATCGTCGGTCGAAAGAGAACGTCGAAAGCCTCGAAAGCATTCGGTTCAGGGAAAGCTGAGGAAAAGCACCACGTTGGGTTTGACGAGGTAGATGGCAGGTTCTCGTCACCACCGGGGGTAGGAGAGCCCAGTGCTACTCGTAGAAATTTTGATAATGACTTCAAGACGACGAGCTTTGACTAGTAGAGGCACCTGGCTGGTCAGAAATAGAGCACCTAGAAATGAGAGAACCTCGTACAGCTGTCGATAAGACAACGACGCTCGCTACCGTATTTAGAGGAACAAGGCTTGTATCTTTTCAAATGATCGGTATGGGAGAAGGTCTGTAGCGAGATAACAACACGTACCACCCAGGTTCGTACCCGCGCTCAATATACTCAAGTAACCCTCCAGTATGCGCCTACCGTGGCCAGTCTTGCCATCTCTCCACCCGCAGACAACGGCATCTGGAAATGCTTCAAGATATAAATCAAGAAACCGGATGGCATCCATCTGTATTTCGGGAAATATATGCGTCTGCGCCGAGGTTGTGAACAGAAGGAGGGTGGACGAGTGGGGAGCAAGGTCGTGCTACGGATGAAAGGTGGCTCAGTTACTCGGTGATGGGGGAAGGAAAGTTACATACGACAGAGACACGAGGGAGTAGCCAGGTAAAGAAGGAGATCAGAGCCCGGCGGACGCTGGCATCCTGCGTTGTGCATCAAGCAGAAGTCAAAACAAGTGCGAGGCTCTGCACCTCGTCTCCAATCAATCGCGCGCATGCGCCAATGAGCGACGCCAACGATGATTCGATCAATTTTGGATGAGCCTCGAACAACTCGCGCAAACCGAGTAAGGCATCTACAAGTCGTCAGACGCGTGTCACAATACGGTAAAATTTGTGGGCGCGCCTTTTTTAACGTTGGTATTGTGGTGCTTCAGATGTGCCACCAAGTCCGTGAATGTGAGTTTTCTGTTCGTTGTGGGCACATCGGCATCTTTATCGAAGGAGATGCTCTGCGTCGGAAGTGCAATAGCTTTATACACAGTTCAACTAGGATTCGTCTGTATGACAAGAGGTGACCCATACATCGAGCTTTGAAGGAGGTGTCAACCTGGTTAGCTGGAAGCTTCTTCCCTTTGCCAAGCTTAAGTTTGGCTTTCTGCGAGGTCACCCACTGAGCTAGGTAACACGCAAGCCTGATAACTATCTCGTACGGAGAAGTCTGCCGCCTTGTCTTTTTTCTTTTTCGTTGCCTTTGGCATGTCCTCTTGCAAGTGGTGAAGAACGAGCTGGTCGCACCGGACCGGGCTACGCATTGCGGGCCGCTTAGATGACACAAATGCTATGTTTGCCGTTTGACTGACACTCATCCTGAGACTATTTTCATCTATTCTACGCTCCCCATGACCTCCGATATACCCATACCCACAAGTTCACAACCAAAGTCGAAAGATGAGAAAGGTAAGCATCGTGAAGACCGTGAACATGATTCGGGTGCTGCCGGTCCGTCAAACATATCCCTCCCCGCTACGCCGAAACCGAAGAAAAAGAGCAAGGGCAAAGGCAAGGGCTCTGGAACCGCCACGCCCATCCCGCCGGGCAGACCAAAGTCCCCAGTGGCTGTCATCGAGGAACCCTCGTTCGAGAATAATGGCGATTTCATTGCGTTTGGATTGGATGACGACGGTCCGGAGGACCATGATGACCACCATGATCGCAAGGATGACCCTCGGGAGAGGGAATGGGACAAGGGCAAAGGGAAGATGCGCGAGCGCGACGACGGAGGTGGGAGAAAACGCAAGGCAGAATTCGACCGGAACGATGGTTACAATAACAAGAAGGAGCGTTCGGATGCCGCGTCGCGGAAGGCACCATGGGTCGCAGACGTCGACTGGGAAGGGAGCACGAACGTGGCTGAACTGTACGCGTTTCCGCTCCTTTCGATGGCGTGACTGAGTGGGGGCTGACGACATGCTAGACTACATCGCGAGGTCGAGGCGTTTGTGAAATACATCTCCCCGACACAAGAAGAGGATGAAGTCCGCTCGCTGAGTGTCGCCCTGATATCCCAAGCAATTTCTCAGAAGTTCTCGGATGCCAAAGTATTCGCGTTTGGGAGTTACGAGACCAAGCTTTACCTTCCGTTAGGGTGAGCGTGGGGTACCGCTGCGCTGAACGTTGTACAATCTGACCGCGCTGAAGTGACATCGACTTGGTCGTCATTTCTCCGTCCATGGCGTACTCTGACCGGATCACCGTCTTACATGCACTCGCCAACACGCTCAAACGCGCGAGGATAACGGACAAAGTGACCATCATTGCAAAGGCAAAAGTACCCATCGTCAAATTTGTTACGATACATGGCCATTTCCCCGTTGATATTTCTATCAACCAAGAGAACGGGGTTGAGGTGGGAAGGGTAGTGACCGGGTTCCTCTCCGAAATGCCTGCGCTTCGGGCCCTCGTACTCGTTGCCAAGGCATTTCTCAGCCAGCGGTCCATGAATGAGGTGTTCTCGGGCGGACTGGGGAGCTACAGCATTGTCTGCTTGGCAGTGAGCTTCCTGCAAATGCACCCAAAGATACGAAGAGGAGAGATCGACCAGTCGCGGAACTTTGGTGTGCTGGTGATGGAGTTCTTTGAATTCTACGGCCTCTACTTCAACTATCATGAAGTCGGCATTTCATTACGGGACGGAGGGACGTATTTCAGCAAGGCCCGTCGAGGGTGGATGGACTACAAGCAGAGTTTATTATCCATCGAGGACCCAGCGGATATAAGTAAGTTGCTTTAATTCAGACCTTAGGAGCGACGCTGAAGGGCGGTACAGCAAACGATATTTCCAAGGGTTCGTACAACATTCCACGAGTGCGTCAGACATTCGCAGGCGCGCACGGTATCATGACAGCAGCTGCATATATGAAAGCTGGGTTGCTGAACTCACGGCGGTCAGGAAAATCCGTCAACCTACGAGGATATGCATTGGCCATGGATTTGAGCATACTGTCAAGTGTCTTGGGTGTTACTCAAGAGGTGCGTGGTATCGGGGCCATAAAGTGCCACTGGCCAGAGCTTGCGTCTTGTAGACGATCAACCACCGGCGCGTCGTACAAGAGGTCTATGGGAAGAGGGTGCTACATCGACTTCTGGGGGTTCCACCTAGAGCCACGGTGACGCAAGACGACCCTCATCTGAAAGATACCGCGCGTTCTCAAGGAGATGGGGCGTCTATCGTACAGTCTGCTTGGGAACCGACAGAGAGATCGCGGGAAAGTGGTGACGAGGGAGAATCCGGGGAGCCTGGGTCCATTACGAAAACACGATCGCGGGAAGTCATCTACATTGACGCTGACGAGGAGGAGAGTCGTTATGACATTCCGCGGAAGAAGAGACGGAGGTCAAAGGAGGGCATAGAAGCAGAGGCTATGTTCACTGGTGATGAGGGGGAGGTGATAGTTATCGAGTCCGAGTCTGATGAGGGTGGACAGGTCAAGATTAAACGGAAACGTGCGTTTTGGGCATCAAAGGCAGGAACCGCAACTGCGGCTGTCGCTGGCCTGGGAACGGACTCGGTTGCTTAGAAGAGCGCGTCTCTTCCTTCTCTACTTTAACCTTATCACTCCTCCTTTCTTTTTCCTTTTGTCCTCTCTCTACTTTTCACTTTCTCTCAACAAGAAAATCTATTCATCCAATTTTTATCCCTCTGCTCTGCTCATTGGTCGCTCGTTCAATTCTCCGTCTCCACGGTTTTTCCCATACCCTCCATGTAAGTCCTCATTCCTTTTTTTTTTACTCCCTGTCTTTCTTTCATATACCTACTCTCCTCTTTGCCTGGCTTTAAGGCCTACGACGCAACCTCCGCCGAGCAACTTAAAAGAGCGCATAGCCGCTCTTCAGCAATGCAGCGATCCACTTTCCCCTGCAACACGTCCGACATCCCCTCCTCCCCGCGACGCGTCCCTCACTCCTCCCCGAGGTAGTCTCCGTGACAAGATTGCCAAGTTCGAGAGGAAAGGTGGCGTCCCTATTCCCCGCAGTAGTTTTGGCTTGGCCTCCGCCCCACCTGAAGAAACTGGCTCCACGAAAAGCCGTGAATTGTATGGAAATAGGGTTGCCGCACTTGGAAAAGGTCGCCCTACCGCACCAGGAAACTCTGCTCATAGGGCCGTCTCGTTCCCGACCGCACCGTTAGCCTCCCCGCGCGAGTCTCCGGCTTCCCGGACTTCTCCGGACGACAATGCCGCTAAATCTGCGGCTCGTTTGACGCCTAACTCAATCGGTAATTCCGTTTCTTCCTCGATAAAGTCGCCGTCCCGCTGTAACTCTTCTGGGTTCACAGATACCCATAGACCTCCTGGTCCACGCGATGTACCTGGCGGATCTGATGAGTTGCAGGAGCCCTCCGAGCAGCCCGCCACTGACGCTCAACCCGACAATCTATCTGCGACTCAGGACGCCAAGGCCTCGGAACCCATCGCAAAACCTACTGTCTCTACTAGTCGTCGTCCTTTGTCCGTTTCAAGCTCTCCCTTGTCGACAGGTTTTGTGGTTACAAACATCAATCGAAGCGATGTCTCTTCTAATCCCCTGAGATCAACTGCGTCTGAGGCCACGCCAACTCAGACTGCAAGTTTTTCCACTCCAGCCATTCATGAATCACCTCCCCCGCCTGCGGAGTCCCATACTCAGGAGCATACACCCGTTGTCACTCCGAAATCTGTCGTGTCTACCGTTCAGGCCCACATTTCGGTTGAGCAGGTTCCCGTTAAGGATACTAATTCGCTGGGAGTTCGACCGGATCGACCCCCGCAAAATGGTTCCTTGGAAATCTCATCGACTCATTCTGAGCCGTTATCTGATACTCAATCGCATTCGTCAAATACAAACAGCTTGAACGGAGGTTCCCCTTCCACTTCCATTACCCTAGACGCGTCCACTCCCAACAAGTCCAGCTTACCTCCCCCTAGCACCACCACCTCTACGTCGGGCATCGCTTTCCCCTCAGCTACTTCTTCTACACTCCCCCGTGTTTCTGGAGATTTTGATGACTCCATCCCAATGTCCCCGCCTCGCGTGGCAGAGCCTGGTCGTCGAAGCTTCAGCGCCGTTGTACACCGCGGTGATGGTGATAATCGCCCAGACTCGAGACATAGCACCACCTCCAAGTCCAGCACAATTACCCCCCGTCCCAGCTCCTCCAGTTTTAAAACTGGAACCGATGGCGGGGTTGTACGCTCGAAGCGGAACTTCAAGCATCTCGGTGTGGTGACTGTTGACCCTCCCCCGAGTCCCAGTCCGGGCGACTCAGGTCTAGCGGCTCTACTTCAAGACGCTGCCTGGCTTGAACAACGGCTTTCGAATGAGACTACGACTTTGACTATTTCCTCTGCTCTAAGTGAAGACGGTCAGAAAGCAGAAGTATCTGCGTTGTCATCTGCTATCGCAAGTCAAGCGAATGCGCCTGCACTTGGGGTTGCGAATTCAACACGAACGAAGGGGCGCGGTCTTACCCTTGCTCCTTCGACCGCAGTGACCTCCAGCAATATCTTACAGTCGCCTATCCACTCGGCCCCCCCGACACCAAGCTTCCAGGCTCCCTCGGACGCTTTGCCAATACCGCCGAAGTCTGCACGGGGACGCAAGTACTTCTCTCTTCGCAGTGCACTGCGCGGGCAGCGGCTCAGCGTGTCCTCTGAGATGTCCTCGGACGATTCTGCTCTAGTCGCTACTCCGCCATCGCCTTCTTTTGACCTGGCAGTGCAACAAGCTACCCAGGGACACGGCAATGACACTATGAGCATACGTAGCATGTTCTCTATGCGCAGTAACAAGAGTGGAAAGAGTGACAGTGGCCCCGGATCCCTGCGCCTTTCTCCTCGTCGCAGCGTTGCCAGGGCGAGCTCCTTCGCAGAGCGCTTCCTTAACAGAGCGTCCAAGACGAAATCTATGTTTGACGACCCTGGTGGGCCACCTCGTTCTGGTGACATAGTTCAGGAGAACTGATTTGCCATTTACGTTACCAGATGATGCGATGCCGGAGCGATCGCCCATGCTTCCACCGATCATTCCAGAAACACCGGGCTCGCTTCTCTCTATTAGTCCCAAATCAGCGTCGTCAAGGAATGAAAGCCCCTTCGACCGTGAAATTTTTGACGCGTTCCCCAATGTACCATCAGAAGTTCCGCAACGGTCGTCGTCGTACTTGTTCCCAGTGCCGCCAAAGACAGGCACTCCCATTGATCGAGACTTTAGGCGTTCTGCCACTATCGGGATTCCAAGCGAGAACGGTGGTTATGATAAGGCCGGCTGGTTACGAACACGACAAGAATCATAAGTTTAGAAGGCCAGCTCTTATCGTGTACATACATTCCTCCATCCCTTCGCCTTTTGCTCTGCTGGACCCATGCTTCTACGTGGATGGTGGCGGCTGGTGTAGTGCACTATCACGGTGCCCTTGTTAGACGTTGACCTGCTCCCTCACTTCCCTTCATCACCTAGCTTTGTTGTCTTATATACATTCGTTACCCCTTCGACACGCTCAGCTCTTTCGGATCCAAGACCACTTAATTATCCCCTACTATTATCGTAGCATTTATGCTTGATTGTGCGATATTTGGAGTTTACATTTCAAACCCGACGCATTCGAATACAGTCGTAATAAATTCCATCATCTGGAAACACTGCCAGTCCGTATCTTGAAATTGTGATGCATTTCAGAGTGGTTGCCAGGCAATAATCCTGGATGTCTCAGGGTCAGTATGATGGGCGGCATGTCGTTACAGGGTGCTGTAACGCAAACCTTCGATGTGACCCATCTGTACCGTATGCATCAGTGGGTATGCCTACTACTACCAACATCTGTGCACGAGCAACAGCCAACGGGCTGAGTGGTGGCTATGATTCTGGGGCGATTCGATCTCACGTGCACGGAGACGTCGCGGCAAGCGTTGTGCTTTTACAACAACACAACGAACCCGAAGATTTCCACGTGGAGAATTCGGATAAACAGAAGTGAGCCGTCGGTTGAGAGCCCCTAAATCTCGAAGCCCCATTTGTTCAGTTCGATCAAAGCAAGAAGCTCGTAGCGTAAGCGTAACTTAGCGACGGAAACGTACTCGGGAAACGTACTCGGGAGGCGCGCCGCGCCGCAGTCTCAAGAGAAATAAATTAACAACTATATTACAGCCTCGTACTGTGCTCCACTCCACCCCTCAACCGGCCAGATTTATCCAATCGGCCAGCATAAATACACGCACAACAGGGAAATTTACTTATTAAAGAGGGCTCACAATTTTTTTTGGAGCAAAAGAGTGCAATTTCATGGAGTCCATGGTTTGGGGAGGATTGTCACCTAATAGATAAGACGACCGCGACGGAGAAGGGGGCAAGGAGCGAGTTTGATGAGAAGAGACGAGATGAGACGAGAAAACAAAGAGAGACATAATGGCGGGGAAGTGGGTGTGAGGAGTGCGCGTCGAGCTTGTCGAGCTCGCGACACACCTACTGCACGACATCGTAGAGGAAGCAGTCGGGGAACTTCTCCTTGAACTTCTTCTCGATCCACCAGTAGGGGGTGAGGTACGTGGTGTCGGTTTCGTCGGTAGGGCCTTCGCCGTCGGTGAGGAGTCCGACGAGGCGACCGTGCCTGTCGAGGACAATCGACCCCGAGTCGCCAGCATCAGAAAACTTGCCGGGCTTCCGGTAGCGCAAGACGGCGAGTTCAATGGACTTTTGATTGATGCCGTAGTTATCGTAAACGCGAGTAACGTCCTCGAGTCCGTTGACGCGACCGACGGTAGTCCCTGTAGTCAACCCATTTTTGATGACGAGCAGGCACTTCTCACCATTGACGTCGAGTTGTTGAGATTTGCGCATCTCCTCGTCCTGGACGACGCCGTAGACTTGCAGGAGACCGTCCGCGGGGTAAGTGTAGTTCTTGCGATCCTGGAGCTGAGGAAACATTATGTCTCCGTAGTCAGAGATCGAAAAGTTGCCACCTGCAAAGGAAAGAAAATAGTCAGCTAAAACTGAAGACAAGACCATAGATGGAAAACGCGGCGAGAGGTGGAAAAGGCGAGTGATGGAAAGACGAGATGCAGACAAAGATATGGAAAAAAGACATACCGAGGAATACCTTATTCCCTTTAAAAGTCGTCCAATCGATCTTATCCTGGTACAACTCGACAAACGCCCAGTCATTAGTGAATCCTTGGGGCTCGACTGAGACGTCAATCTTCTCCGAATGGAGGACGAAGCCGATGGTGCGCTGCTCAAGGGTACTATAGTACCTGGCCTCGCAGTGGAGCGCATCCGCCTCCTCGATTTCCTTCTTCGCCATCTCTACCGAAGTCGAGAGCTTGTTTCGCCTCTCAGTCACCCTCTTATCTTTCCCCTCGGTGGGCTCCCCTAGCCTCTCGATTGCAGCGTTCCAGGCGTCGATTAATTGAACGCGGCTGCCGATAGCGGCCAGCAT
>Ga0209488_10000818_pt1 | contig 26357 bp, 29 predicted proteins | sample Rivendell_Oct201_8_FD_188349 | JGI IMG/M metagenome (GOLD analysis project Ga0209488, IMG submission 188349) | Vadose zone soil microbial communities from the Eel River Critical Zone Observatory, Northern California, USA -... | ecosystem: Environmental > Terrestrial > Soil > Vadose zone >...
GCCGCACTAGATTCATAGAGTTGCTAGTGGTCCTAAGATTCCGAAGTTCGTACCGCAATATGCCGCGAGCATTGACGAACTTCGGAATCGGACCACTAGTCGAGTTCCTGCGCGCCGACTTTGAGTGAGTCACTGCACCGTCACGTTGGCTTCGCGGATGACCTTGCTCCAAAGGTCGGTCTCCTCGGCGAAGAACCTGGCGGCATCGGCAGGTGTGCCGATCATGGGATCGAGCCGCAGGTCGCGCAGCTTCGCGCTCACCGCCGGCCGCCGCAGGATGTCGACCACGTCGCGATTGATGCGCGCCGCGAGCGCCGCCGGCAAAGCGGGCGGGCCGACCATGGCAAACCAGGTGATGGAGCGGAATCCAGGCAATCCCGATTCCGCGATAGTCGGGATATCAGGCAGGGTCGGCGTGCGCTCGTCGCCCGCCACGGCCATGATGCGAATCTTGTCGGCCTGATGCAGCGGCACCGAGGTGGTGAGCGTATCGAAGAACATGTCGATGTGGCCGGCGATGAGATCGTTGAGGGCGGGCGCGGCGCCGCGATAGGGCACATGCACCATCTTGACGCCGGCGCGGATCTCGAGCTGTGCGCCGCTCAAGTGCGCGGTGGAGCCGCCACCCTGTGAGGCGTAGGTCAGCTTGCCCGGGTTGGCTTTGCCATAGGCGACGAGCTCCTGCACCGTGCGCGCCGGCAGGTCCTTGCGCACCGCGAGTACGTTGGCGATTTTGGCGAGGAGAGACACCGGCACGAACTTGTCGGGCTGGTAGCCGATCTCCTTGAACAGAAGATGTGCGACGGTGAGCGGCAGCGGCGGGCTCACCAGCAGCGTATAGCCATCGGGTTGGGCGCGCGCCACCTGCTCGCTGCCGGCGTTGAGGCCGCGGGAATTGTTCTCGACGATCACCGGTTTGCCCCAGCTCTGGCTGAGCTGCTCGGCCATCAGGCGGGCGAGCGCATCGGTGGTCGAGCCGGCGGGTGAGGGCACCACGATAGTCACCCGGCTGGCGGGAAAGCCGTCCTGCGCCTTGGCGCCAGGCGCGCTCGCCACGACCGTCGCCGTCGCCAGGACCAGGGCCAAGAGAAACATCTTTTGCATCGTCATGTCCTTCCCAGAGAGCCGCAACGTCATTGCAATGGAATGTTCGCCTGCCTGATCACCTTGCCCCACAGCTCGGACTCATCCGCGAAGAATGCGGCCGACTGCTCCGGCGTCCGCACCGAAGGCTCCATCTGGATCGCGCGCACGCGCTCCACGACATCGGCGCGGCTGAGGATCTCGGTGACATCACCGTTGATCCGCGCGACGAGCGGCGCCGCCATATTGGGTGGGCCGACCAGCGCATACCAGGTGATGGCGCGATAGCCGGACACGCCCGCTTCCGCGAGGGTCGGAATGTCGGACGCCTCCCGCAGTCGCTCGGGCGTGCCGGTGGCTATGATCTTGACCTTGCCGTCGCGATGCAGGGGCAAGGCCGTTGTCGGCGTGTCAAACATCAGATCGACATGGCCGGCGATCAGGTCGTTGATGGCGGGGCTCAAGCCCCGATACGGCACCTGCGTGGTCTTGATGCCGGCGAGCATCTCAAGCTGCACGGTCGCCAGATGCGCGATCGAGCCGACGCCTGGTATGGCAGCCGTGATGCGGTCGGGGTTGGCCTTGGCCCGCGCGATCAGGTCGTTGACGTTGGAGCCTTCGAAGCTCTTGCGCAGCACCAGCACATAGGGACCGGTCGTGAGCAGCGCGATCGCGCTCCAGCGCTTCGGATCGAACGGCATGTCCTTGTAGAGAAAGCTGTTGGTCGCAATCGGGCCGGGGGCGGCGACCATCAGGGTGTGGCCGTCCGGCGCGGCGCGAAACACTTCCGCCGCGCCGATATTGCCAGCAGCGCCGCCGCTGTTCTCGACCATCACCGACTGCCCCCACTTGCGCGCGAGCTGGTCCGCGAGGAGCCTGCCCAGAACGTCGGTGCCGCCGCCGGCCGGGTAGGGGACCACAATGCGTACGGTCTTCCCTGGAAATTGCGGCTGCGCGCGGCTGCCGGTGGCCGCCAGCACAAGGGCGAGGATAGTGAGGGCGATCAGGCGCATGCCGGGGGTCCGTGCCGAGTTGTCCCTGTCGCATTGGTCCGCTTGAGCTTTCACCTGTCGGGTTGGTTTGTCAAAACATGCGACGGCGCAGCTTTTGGTTCTGTCCGGCATGCCTTCTCCGTTCGCCCCCGCGCAAGCGGGGGCCCAGGGGCCATAAGCGCGTTTACGCGCGTCTTCAACGCGCTATGCACGCGAACGTCTCCAAATCTGGGTCCCCGCTTCCGCGGGGACGAACGGAGAATCTTGCTACGCTCCGGCGGCTCCCGTCCTCAATCGAACCGGGCGCGCCGCAATTTGCCGACACACTCGTCAACGAAGACGCGCACCTTGTTGGACATCAGCCGGGTCTGCGGGTAGACGACCTGCACCGGCATCGGCTCGGTCTCGAATTTTTCCAACACGTATTTGAGCTTGCCGCTCTTTCGGTACGGCGCGACCATGTACGACAGGAACATGCCCAAGCCCACGCCGTCGATGCAGGCATTGACGGCAGAATCGATCTCATTGCAGGTGATGACGCTGTCGATCGGCACAGCCTGCTGGCGATGGCCAACCTGAAAATGCCACTCGTTGCGAGGAACGAGACCGAGATGTCTGATGCACTTATGGGCGCGGACGTCGTTTGGGACTTGCGGGACGCCGTGGCGGTGCAGGTATTGCTCACTGGCGCACACGACGCGGCGTACGCGCCCGACTGGAATGGCCACCAGCGAAGAATCGCGCAGATGGGCGATCCGGATCGCAACATCAATGCCTTCGTCGATGAGATTAACGACACGATCGACGAATAGCACGTCGGCGCTGACCTTCGGATAGCGCTGCAGGAATTCGCATACGATCGGACCGAGATAGCGCCGCCCGAAGGCCACCGAAGCGGTCACCGAAAGCTTGCCGACCGGCTCCGTCCGGCGTGCAACCAATATGTCCTCTGCTTCCTGTGCGGCGGCGAGGATATCGCGGCAGCGCTCAACATACTGAGAGCCTTCGTCAGTCAGGTGGATGCGCCGGGTCGTGCGTTTGAGGAGCGAGACCCCGAGCTGGCGTTCGAGCGCCGCCAGCGTGCGTACGACCGTCGGCAGTGAGGTGTCGAGCGCCTCTGCCGCAGCGGTCAGGCTGCCGGTCTCGACGATCCGCACGAAGGTTTTCATCGCGCCAAGCTTGTCCATGGGCCGGATTATTACTTCATAAAATGCAATAGTCTATTGCCGTTCCGCCCATTTATTCAGGCGCGGCGAAGCAGCATAGTGAGCGTGTTGGGCCGGCCCTGGTTCCCGGTTGTCCGTCGCGCCGATGGGCAGCTGTCCCGTAACTCGTCATGGAGAGATCCCATGCTGATGAACCCGCGCTGGGCCGCATCGATCATGATCCTGACCGCTTTGGGCGGCCCCGTTTCTGCCGACGTGATCACCGATTGGAACGAGAAGGCGGTTGCCTTCGTCACCAAGCAGCGCCTGCTGCCGCCGCAGGCGGAGCGGGTGATCGCGAGCGTTCACCTCGCGATGTTCGATGCCGTCAACTCGATCGAGCCGCGCTATCGGCCGTACCGGCTCGCTGTCATCACGACAAAGGACGCTTCACCTGAAGCAGCCGCTGCGGTTGCGGCCGGCATGGTCTTGGCCGGCTTGCATCCAAACGACACTGAAGAAGTGAATACATTGATGGCGGCGTATCTTGCGGCCATCCCATCGAGCGAGGCCAAGTCGAACGGCATCAAGGTCGGACAGGAGGTCGCTGCCAAGATCGTTGCCGAGCGCAAGGCTGACGGCGCCAGCGCGCCCGATGCCTATCGGCCGAAGACAAAGCCCGGCGTCTATGTGCCGACTCCGATCACCGCTTCCTCCATGTGGCCAAATGTGAAACCCTTCGCGATGCAGAATCCGTCGCAATTCCGGCCGCAGCCGCCGATTCCGCTCAAGGGTAAGGAATGGGCGACCGATTACAATGAAATCAAGAGCCTTGGTGGCAAGGCCAGCAGCAAGCGGACCGCGCGGCAGACCGAGGATGCCCAATTCTGGCTGATCACCGGACCCGCAAGCTACTATCCCATTGCTCGGCAACTCGTCGCGGCGAAGGCAATGAATGTCCTCGACAGCGCCCGCTTCATGGCCCTTGCGTCGGCCGCAGTGGCGGATTCATTCATTGCCGTGTTCGATGCCAAATATCACTACGACTTTTGGCGGCCGATCACCGCGATCCGCAATGGTGACATCGACGACAATGCCGCGACCGAGCTTGACGCGACCTGGCAGCCGATCGACAACACGCCGATGCATCCGGAATATCCATGTGCCCACTGCATCAGCAGCGCCGGCATCGCGACTGTGATAGAAGCCGTGCTGGGAAGCCCGGACATTCCCGAAGTCACCATGACGAGCCCGACAGCTCCGGGCGTCACGCACCGCTGGAGCAACGTTTGGGCCTATGCCGACGAAGTGTCGATGGCCCGCATCCATGCGGGTTTCCACTACCGGTTCTCGACCCGCGTCGGTCAGGACATGGGGCGCAAGGTCGGACGGCATGTCATGCAGAATCTCATGCAGCCGATCAACTTGGCAGGGACCCGCTGACGCGGCATAGCTGACGACGCCAGCGGCCAGCGCGGCCGCTGGCGCTGGATTCACACCTGGAGGAACAATCTGGAGGACGACAAGATGAAGCTCGCAGCAACCAGCCTTGCTCTCGTCTGCGCGTTGTTCGGCCCGCAGGCATCGGCCCAGCACAGCGAGGGCCATATCATGCTCGATCCCTCGGAACTGGTTTGGAAGGATCTTCCATCACTGCCCGGCGTGAAGATCGCGGTCATCGAGGGGCCGCTTGATAAGCCGGTGCCGATCATGTTCCGGCTCAAGTTTCCCGCCAACTTCAAAGTCATGCCGCATTGGCATCCGGGCATTGAGCACATCACCATTATCTCGGGCACGTTGCACATGGGGCTTGGCACCGTCTTCGATGCCGCCAAGACCCGGCCTTTGACGCCCGGCAGCATCTCGATCATGCAACCGGGGACTCACCACTATGTGTCGACCACCGAAGAGACGATCGGTCAGGTTCACAGCATCGGTCCGTGGTCGGTCAACTATGTCAATCCGGCCGATGATCCGGCAAAGAAATGACCCGGAGATCGGGAAGACGACCGCGAGCATGAAAGAAGAAACGATGACGATGACCAATGGACGCCTGCCCGCCGCTGCCGAATCTGCCGCGCAGCCTGACGAAGTGATGTTTTCCCCGGCGGTGCGCAGCGAGCAGGCGTGCCGCGGCTCGCGCGAAGCCTATGCCCGGCGAGCTGCGGCAGGTCACTTTGCGCAAAAGCTTTCCGCCAATGAGATGGCGTTCATCGCCCAGCGCGACTCGGCTTATCTGGCGACTGCAAGCGCCGATGGTCAGCCCTATGTGCAGCACCGCGGCGGCCCGCCTGGCTTTCTCAGAGTGCTGAATGACCACACGATCGCCTTCCTGGAATATCCCGGCAACAGGCAGTTCATCAGCATCGGTCATCTGGCCGAAAACGAGCGCGCATTTCTGTTTCTGATGGACTATGCCAATGCGCTACGGCTAAAGTTGTGGGGTCGCGCCCAGGTATCGACCGACCCCGAGCTCATTGCGAGCTTGTTGCCTTCCGTTGGCTTGCGCCGCCTTGACCACGCCATCGTGTTTACTGTGCTGGCGTGGGACTGGAACTGTTCGCAGCATATTCCCAGGCTGGTTCCGGCCGAGCCCGCGCCCTGACAAAAAGCGCCGCGATCTCGTTCCTGGTTTAGATCACGTGATCCGGCGCGAGCTTGCAGCCATCACCATCAGTCTCGATTTGGACCGTCGGATGATCGATTTCGAACCGACGGTGCAGCTCCTGCGATAGCTGCCGCAGGAAGTCGTCCCCGGTCTGACCTTTTGGCATCACCAGATGCACCGTGAGCGCGGTCTCGGTGGTGCTCATCGCCCAGATGTGCAGATCGTGAATGCACTCCACGCCGGGCAGACCTTCGAGATATGCGCGCACGGCGTCGGGGTTGATGCCGTGCGGGACGGCGGCAAGCGAAAGGTTGACGGCGTTGCGCAAGAGGCCCCAGGTGCTCCAGACGATCACCGCCGAGATCACAAGGCTCGCTGCCGGATCGATCCAGTGCCAGCCGGTGAGCAGGATCAGGCCGCCCGCCACCACGACCCCGACCGAAACCAGGGCGTCCCCGACGAGGTGCAGGAACGCGCCCCTGATGTTCAAGTCTCCGGCCTGGCCGGCCATCAGCAACCAGGCCGAAATGCCATTGATGACGATGCCGAAGGCAGCGACGATCATCACCGTCATGCCGGCGACCTCGTCCGCCTCGGAGAACCTCTGAATCGCCTCCCAGGCAATTGCGCCGGTCGCGACCAGCAGGATGACCCCATTGGCAAGTGCGGCCAGGATCGAGGCTGAGCGGAACCCATAGGTATAGCGGCGGGTCGGGCTGGCCTTGGCCATGACGTGGGCGCCCCAGGCGAGCAGCAATGCCAGGGCGTCGCCGAAGTTATGTCCGGCATCGGCGAGCAGCGCGATCGAGTTGGCCATGACGCCAAACGCGACCTGCAGCACCACCAGCGTGACGTTGAGCGCGGTTACGATCGCGAATGTGAAACCGAAGTCCTTCGGCGCGTGGGCGTGCCCGTGATCGTGCGCATGCGCCGCATGATCGTGCTCACCGTGGCGGTGTTCGTGCTGGTGCGCGGCCATGCACAACCTATAGCGGAGATGACGAGCGTTACACTATCACCTTGTCGCGCCAGCGCGGCGCGACGGAGTGAGCGCAGGATAAAACTCCGATCAGGCACCGGCAGCCGAAGCGTTACGCTGATTCGGTAGTTCCACCACCACCGTGTCGAACTCGCTCTGCAGCTTGCCGATGATCGCAGGTTGATCCGGCGTATGCTCCGACGGCTCGTACCACGGCCGGCGCGGCGTTACACCGCCTTCGAGCGCCTGCGCGATCAAACGTCCGATCTCCTCGCCTTGCAGCGGCACGAGCTTCTTGTCCGGATCGTAGCGATAGAGCTGCGGACAGAAGTAGACCGCATGGATCCTCGGATCGTAGCCGTCGACCACCAGGAAATGCTTGGCGCGAAGAAGAATGTTGTATTTCCTGACGACCTTGCGCTCCTGCGTGGCGCGTGCGACGCGCAGCCGCTCCGGCGACGGCCCCACGATGGTGCCGGCCTCGAGCAGGATCACCCAGTCCTTCTTCACCGCATTGTGCCGATGGATCGGGACGTGATGGCTCGGCACGCTTCGTTTGAAAAGCCCCATGGTGGTCTCGCGGTCGAACGATCGGACACAAAGAGTAGCAAGGAGGGCCGCGACGTCAATCGCGGCCGTCAATCGCGGGCTTTCAGTTCTGCGTGAAATACCGCAGGTCGGGCGGCGCCTGGTTCTTCTTGGTCGGCATCAGGTGGCCGTCGGCGCTCAGGAAGTAAGCTTCGTTGCCGATCTGCACATGGTTGTTCCCGACCGTGCAGATATTCAGCACGAAGTGCGGATTGCCGGTGCGGCGATAGGTCTTGAGCACGGTCCAGGGACGGGCCAACGCATTGTCGATCGTCGTCATCTCGTCGTGCAGAATGTCTGGATTCTGCTTGTCGCGATAGATGCGCTCCTTGATCACGGTCGCATTGTCGGCATGCAGCGGCGTGCCAGCATTGTCGAAGCTGCGCGGCCCCATGAAGTTGCGAGTCTCGACCTCGAGCACATCGTACTTGCCGTCGCCGTCCTCATCGATCCATTTGCCGATCGAGTAGCCGTCAAAGGTCGGCTCGACGTCGCTCGGCCAGTCGCGGCCGTCGGTGTAGATACGGCGCGGCATCGCCTGCACGAAGATGACATGCGTGACCTTCGGGGTGACGACGAATTCGAGCCCCTGGTTGCCGGCCATCTCGCGCGGCATGCCGCCCGGCGTGCATGAGAAGGTCTGGTTGCCGCCCTGGCCGCCGGCGGCCTGATCCTTGAGGCCGGCGTCAAAAATCACCTGGTACTCGGGCGTGAGCGGAGCCTGCTGCGCGCGGCCAGGGCGCTTGGTCTGGTCGTAGCGGTTGCCGCCGGTCGCGGTGAACCGCATCGGCCCCGACCAGTCCGGGTAGCGCGCGGGATTGTATTTGTCGTTCTCGGGGATTGGCTGTTGCGCCTGCACGGCGATTGCGGCCATGCACAGCAGGGCACATGCGAGCGCTGCGATCGCGTTGCGACCGATACCGATCATGACTGTTCCTCCCGTTGCGCGGACGGCGCCTCGCTTGGCGCGGGTCCGCGGCTTTGCCGGAAGGGTACAACAGGCTGGCATTTCCGCAAAAGGGCACCGCAATCACTGCACTGCAATCTTGGCGTCCTCGATCACCTTGCCCCAGAGCGCGGCCTCCTCGGCAAAGAAGCGCGCCGCTTCCGGACGGGTCGAGCCCACCGCCTCCATCTTCATCTCGTCAAGGCGATGGCGCACCTCGGGCCGGCGGAAGATTTCGGCGACGTCGCGATTGATGCGATCGGCCAGCGCCTCCGGCGTGCCGGGCGGCGCCACGATGCCGAACCAGGTGATCGAGCGATAGCCGGGATAGGCTTCGGCGATCGCCGGCACGTCCGGCACTGCAGCCTGGCGCTGCGGGCTCGCCACCGCCATCATCTTGACCTTGCCGGCCTGATGCTGCGGCAGCGAGGTGGTGAAGGTGTCGAACATCATGTCGACATGGCCGGCGATGATGTCGTTGATCGCGGGCCCGAGCCCGCGATAGGGCACGTGCACGAGCTTGATGCCGGCGACCGCTTCGAGATAGGCGGCCGAAAGATGCGCGGTGCCGCCCGGTCCCGGCATGGCGGCGGTGACTTTGCCGGGATTGGCCTTGGCGTAGGCCATCAGCGCCTTGAAGTCGCCCGCGAAGCTCGTGCGCGCGATCAGCACATAAGGAACGGTGGTGAGCCAGGAGATCGGCACCCAGCGCGTAGAGTCGTAGGCGAGATCCTTGAACAGGAACTTGTTGGTCGCGATCGGCCCGGGCGGGCAAAGGAGCAGCGTGTGACCGTCGGCCGCCGAGCGGAACACATCGGCAGCGCCAATGTTGCCGGACGCGCCGGGAACGTTCTCGGTGATCACGGAGGCGTTCCATTTGCGCGAAAGCTGATCCGTGACGAGGCGCGAGAGCAGGTCGGTGCCGGAGCCGGGCGGGAACGGCACGACCATGCGCACGACGCGGGAGGGATAGTTGTCCTGCGCTTGGGCGTGGGTGATGGCGAGACCCAGCGTCAATGCCACGATGCTGAGCCTGATCCGGTGCATTGTCGCTATCCTCACGCTCGTTGAATTACATCAATCGAGCGAAATATTCGCGCCGCGGATGACTGACGCAAGCCGCTCCGTTTCATCCTTGATGAAGGCCCGAAACTCGGCTGGCGTGCTCGCCACGACTTCGGCACCCTGCTCGAGAATCTTGGCTCGCACTGCAGGCTCCTGCAACAGCGCGACGGTTGAGCGATGCAGGAGATCGATCACCTCGGGTGGAGTCTTGCTGGGGGCGAGCAGGCCGAACCAGGTGCCGGTGCGATAGTCGAGGCCTTGCTCCAGGAATGTCGGTACGTTGGGGAGGAGCTCGGAGCGGCGATCCGCCGCGATGGCGATCGGCTTGAGCTTGTCGCCGCGTACCAGGCCGAGCACCGGCAGTACGCTGGAGAACAGCGCCTGCACCTGCCCGGTGACAGCACCGAGTGCGGCGGGACCGCCGCCACCATAGGGCACGGCCTGCATGCGGATGCCGGTCTTGGCCTGGAACAGCTCGGTGGCGAGGTGCGGCCCGCTGCCGGCGCCGTAGGTGCCGTAGTTGAGCGCGCCGGGTCTCGCCTTGGCGTAAGCGATGAACTCAGGCAGCGTGTTGACTGGCAGCGCTGGCGGCACCACCAGCACGGTCGGCGAATTGGCGATCAGCGTGATCGGATCGAGATCGCGCTGCGGCTCGAAGGCCAAGCTCTTGTAGAGCGACGGGTTGGCGGTGAGGCCGACACTGGCGATCGCGAGCGTATAGCCATCAGGCTTCGAGCGCACCACCGAGAGCGTGCCGAGGTTGGTATTGGCGCCTGGCCGGTTGATCACCAGAAAGGCCTGGCCGAAGCGCTTGTTGAGACCTTCGCTGAGCAGCCGTGCCAAGAGCTCGGCGCCGCCGCCGGCTGCGAATGGCACGATCAGCTCGACCGGGCGCGTGGGATAGTCCTGCGCGCGCGACGGCGTTGCGATGAGCGTTAGTGCGAACAGCGCGAACAGCGCAATCGAACGACTGCGGAAAATGAGCATCAATTGCGGAACGATGGATCAATGGATTCGACCAGCTGCATCAGCGCCGGCCAGTCGCGGTCGTGCACGCGGCCGTTGCCCCAGAAGATCTGCGCGGACTTCTCGCAGGCTGCTTCCGAGGGCAGGCTGTAGGGCTGGTTCGACGCGAGTACCATCATCTGGGTCTCGCAGCTTTTTTCCAGATAATACATGAGATTGAACGCCTCGCCGATATTGACCCCCGCGGTCAGCAGTCCGTGGTGCTTCAGAATCAGGCACTTGTGCTCGCCGAGATCAGCCACGATGCGCTCGCGCTCGTCGAGATCGTTCGCGACGCCCTCAAAGTCGTGATAGCCGATGCGCTTGTAGAAGCGCATGGCGCTCTGGTTGAGCGGCAACAGGCCGCAGTCGAGCGCGGAGACCGCCTGGCCTGCGACCGTGTGGGTGTGCAGGACGGCGTGTAAATCTGCGCGCGCCATGTGGATCGCGCTGTGAATGACAAAGCCCGCGCGGTTCACCTGATAGGGCGTCTCGTCCAGGATGTTGCCGTCGACGTCGATCTTGACCAGGTTCGAGGCGGTGACCTGCTCGTAGAGAAGGCCATAGGGGTTGATCAGGAACTGATCCGGCGTGCCCGGCACGCGCAGGGAGATGTGGTTGTTGATCAGATGCGTCCAGCCATAGTGTGCGACCAGCCGATAGGCGGCGGCAAGATCGACGCGCGCCTGCCACTCCTCGTCGCTGACCCGCTGGCGCAGCGAGGGGACCTGGTGAATCCTGACGACGGTCATGCGTGTGTTTCCTTGGGCATGCTCACTTTGCAGAAATGCTAGCAGGCCAACACCGTGCTTGGAAGGCAAGGAAGCCTCGCGTAACCTGAGCGGGCGGTCGATCGGTGGGGACCTAAATGCGCGGATTGTCGCAGGCGGCACTGGTTTTCGGCTTGGTGCTCAGCTTGGCACTTATGAGCGCCGTGCCGTCCGCGCGGGCGCAGCGCTATCCGTCGAAAGCCATCGAAATCGTGGTCTCCTACGGCGCCGGCGGCTCCACCGACCTGATCGCGCGTGCGATTGCGCAGAAGCTGCAGGACCGTCTTGGCCAGTCGGTGGTCGTGCTCAACAAGCCCGGCGCGAGCGGCACCATTGGCGCCACGCAGGTCGCGCGCGCGAGCCCCGATGGCCACAGCCTCTATGCCGGCTTCACCACCGAGATGGCGGTCGTTCCACAGCTCTCCAGGAGTGCGAAATATACGCTCGACGATTTCGAGCCGATCGCAGTGACCGGGATCGTGCCGGTGGTGCTGATCGCATCGAAAAACGTGAAGGCCAATACCGTGCCGGAGCTGCTCGGCGAGCTACGGGCTGGGCCAGGCAAGTACACCTATGGCGGCTCGCTCGGCAGCCCGTCGCATATTCTCGGTGCGTGGCTCAATCGCATCCAGAATCTCAGCGTCACCCACATTCCTTATCGAGGCGGCGCGCAGGCGGTCGGCGACGTGACCGGCGGCCACATCGATCTGTTCTATGGCGGCGTGTCGGCAGCCAAGGGCGCGATCGATGCCGGCCTCGTAAAGGCGATCGGGCTCGTCGGCGATGTGCGCTCGAGTGCGCTGCCGAACGTGCCGACCTTCAAGGAGGCGGGCGTCAGCGATTTTGATCTCGACAGCTGGACGGTGCTGCTCGGTCCCAAGGGCATGCCGGCGAATGTCGTCGAGCTCTTGCAACGCGAGACCGCGGTTGCGCTCGCCGACCCGCAGGTGCGCGCCTCCCTCGGCGCCCAGGGCGTGGAGCCGAGCCAGACCCAGGACGTGCGTGCATTCCTGGCGCGCGAGCGCGCGAAGTTCGGCCGGGTGGTGCGCGAGCTTGCGATCGCGATGGATTGAGCAGCACACGCTTCGCCAAGGCAGGGGTCAAGGCAGGGGTTCATGAATACAGGTGCGGCCGTGCCACCGCTGAGCAGCGACCAGGAGCGCTGGCATCACGCGTTCGCGCATTACGTTTTGCGCGTTGCGACATTCCAGGACCCGGACTTCACCTTCGGTGCGCTGTCTGCGCCAGATTCCGCGCAGCGGCTTGTGCTGGCCGCCATGGCGCTGCTCGGCCGTCATTACAAGTTGAGCGTGGAGCAGATCATGGCGCTCGCGCGCAGCATCACAGTGCGGCCGCATCGCTTCAATCACGACGATGGCTATCTCATCGAGATGCCGACGCCACGACGGGCCGGAGAATGTTTCTTCCTGGCCGTCGTGCGCAAAGGCGACGGCGCCATCGACTATGTGACGCTCGAGCGGACCGACGATGATGGCGTCATGCTGTGCGGCTGGAACGCCGAGGGCGGTCATCTTACCTACGGCGAAAAGTCCACGCGCGATCTCGACGGATTTATCGCGGAGGTCGTTGCGCTCCGTCTCGGCCCACCGGGAGCATGATCCCGAAAAAGCCTGCCCCGGGCTTGGCTCGGGGTGGAAACCGGTCTTCGGAAAAGGTCATGCTCAAACAAAAGAGGAGAGGGGGCTTGCGCTCCCTCTCTTTTTTGTTGGGACGGTCCTGTTTGTCAGCCTGTAGGGCGCAATCGCTTTGTTGCGCCGACTGCCTTTCAAAATTCACCTCAGCCTCGGGGTTGGTCCGAGGCGGCGCAGTAAAGCAATTGCGCCCTACAAGGGCTCGCGCTGCGCCAACAAAAAGCTAGACCTTGATCCGATTCACCTTGATCGGATCATGGTCTAAAGCCGCTCCCCACGCATGAGGCGCGGCTGTGATGCTGCCGGCGCAACGCCTTCGCGCATGGCGGCCCGCCGCAGCGGACCGATGTGCTGCAGCAGCGTGAGCCCGAGGCCGCGCGCGCCCTGCAGCGGCAGGAAGTCCGACAGCAGGCTGCGATTGAGGAGATCAACCGCAAGCGTGCGGCTGGTCACGTCGGCGCGGCGCATCTGCGCGTAGCGGGAGGTCAGCTCGTCCGCGCCCGGATCGTGTCCCTGCCGATGGGCGGCGGCCACGAGCTCGCCAATGGTGGCGGCATCACGCAGCCCGAGATTGAGCCCCTGGGCGCCGATTGGCGGGATAACATGGCCCGCTTCGCCCACGAGCGCGACGCGGTGGGCGCCGAGCGTGCGCGCGCGCTCGACCGCGAGTGGGAATATGCCGCGCTCGGGCCCGACCTCGACCTTGCCCAGGATGGAATGGGAGCGCTGCTCGATCGCAGCCCCGAGCTCGGCGTCGGGAATCGCCTTGAGGCGGGCGGTTTCCTCGGGGTCGGTGACGAAGACGAGGCTCGAGCGCTGGCCGGGGAGCGGCACCAGGGTAAATGGCCCGCTCGGCCTGTGAAACTCGGTCGAGATGTCATCGTGTGGACGGCTATGGCGCAGCGTGACCGTGAGTGCAGCCTGCGGGTAGCTCCAGCGTTCGGTCTCGATGCCCGCCGCGGCGCGGCAGGCCGAGCGGCGACCGTCGGCGCCGACCGCCAGCCTTGCCACGACGGTATCGCCGCTCTCAAGCGTGACCGTGACCGCGTCCGCACCAACGGCGACCTTGGCGGCATCCTCCGCGATCACCTCGAGTGCGGCAATTTCGCACGCCAGCGCAAGCATCGCTGCAGTCAAATAACGGTTCTCGATGTTGTATCCAAAGGCTTCAAGGCCGATCTCATCGGCCTCGAAGCGGACCTCCGGCGCGCGCAGGAGCCGCCCGGTATCATCGACGATGCGCATGACTTGCAGCGGTGCAGCGTTCGCTCGGCAGCGCTGCCACACACCGAGCGTCTTGAGCGCCGTGACCGAGCCCATGAGCAGCGCGGTGGTCCGGTTGTCGGTGGGCCGCGGCCGCCCGGCGACAAGCGTGGTCGGGACACCCGCACCGGCAAGCGCGATTGCGGCGGTCAGGCCCGCCGGGCCGCCACCGACCACCACCGCGTCCATCATCGGGCGTCGGGTCATCATTCGCGGGCTCCCGCATTGATTGAGAGTTGCATATGATCGTGTGACTCGAGAAGGCGGACCTAGCATATGGCGATTGTGTTGCAACCCCAGTTTCCGGTGCCCGATCGGTCCCGGCAGCCGGTGCGCATCCTCAAGGATGACAGTGGGATGATCGACATTGGCTGGTGCGAAGGCGTGCTCTCCGACGGGCGCGCCTTCCGAGCCGAGATGTGGGCGCAGGATCATGTGAGCTCGCTCACCATCTTCTTCAGCACGCTTGGCCTCGAAGCCTTGGACCCTGAGGAAATTTGCGCCTTGGTGGAGCAGGAGGGACTGGTATCCTTTGAAGCCGGTGCCGAGTCCTATTGTGCGTCGGACAAGTACGTCGACAATTCCGGACAGGAGCTGTGGTCGGTGAACATCGTCGTGGGAGTTGATCAGCAGACCTTTGTCCGCGACACCGTGCCGATCTTTGGCTATTCGGGCCATCGCGAGCCGGACACGGTGCTCAGCCGCCGGCGGGGAGCGTGAGCCCTGCCGACGCCCGCCCATGTCCGCGCCTTCACGGTCCATGTCTTCACCGCCATGGGCGCCGCGCTTGGCTTTGCTGCGCTGGTGGCGGCGACCCGCGGCGAATGGGCGCTGATGTTCCAGTGTCTGGGTGTTGCGCTGTTCGTTGACGGGGTTGATGGCACGATAGCGCGGCGGCTCAACGTCGCCGAGCTGCTGCCGCGCTGGTCCGGCGACGTGCTCGATCTCGTGGTCGATTTTGTCACATACGTGTTCGTTCCCGCCTATGCGATCACGATGAGCGGATTGCTGCCGGGGCTGCTTTCGGTGCCGGCCGGTATCGCCGTGGTGGTGACGGGTGCGCTCTATTTCGCCGACCGCAACATGAAGACGGCGGACAATTACTTCCGCGGCTTTCCCACCTTATGGAACGCTGTGGCTTTCTATCTGTTTCTGCTCAAGCCGCAGCCGTGGCTTGCCGCCGCAGTGGTGGCTGCGCTGGCGGTGCTGACCTTCGTGCCGTTCAAGTTCGTGCATCCGTTCCGCGTCGTCAGGCTGCGCGGCTTCAATATCGCGGCGGTGCTGGCCTGGGCGGGGCTGGCGACCGTTGCCGTTCTCAGCGATCTCGAACCCGGTCCATGGGTGACCGGGGCGTTGGTCGCGGTGGCGGTTTATGTGGTCACCGTCGGCCTGACTGATGGGTTGAAAGCTGATGATCGCGCTGCTGTTTGACCCGAATGCCTGGCTCGCGCTCGCGACGCTCACGGTGCTCGAGATCGTGCTCGGCATCGACAACCTGGTCTTCATCTCGGTCCTGACCTCCCGCTGCGAGCCCAAGGATGCGCGCCGGGCGCGCCAGATCGGGCTGTCGCTCGCCTTCCTGTTCCGCGTTATGATGCTCTTTGGCCTGACCTGGCTGATGGGCCTCACCGCGCCGCTGTTCAGCCTGTTCGGGATCGGCATTTCCTGGCGTGACATTATTCTGATCGGCGGCGGCGCCTTCCTGATTGCAAAGTCGACACACGAGATCCACCGCGAGATCGAAGGCCACGGCGAGCAGGCGCCAGGCGACACCCCCGCGCGCGCGTCGTTCTCGCTGATCATCATCCAGCTCGTGCTGATCGACCTTGTGTTCTCGCTCGACTCGATCATTACGGCGATCGGCATGGCCGAGCACATCGAGGTCATGATCGCGGCGGTCGTCATTGCGATGATCGTCATGTACCTGGCGGCCAATCCGGTCGGCGCCTTCATCGCCGAGCATCCGACCACCAAGATGCTGGCGCTGGCCTTCCTGCTGCTGATCGGGGTGGCGCTGATCGCCGACGGGTTCGACTTCCACATCCCGCGCGGCTACATCTACTTCGCGATGGCGTTTGCCGGCGCGGTCGAACTCTTCAACGTGGCGGCTTACCGCAAGAAGAGACCCCGCAACCGTGAGTCTTGACGTGAAGGCCGCTTGATCCGTCGATCCGGCTGGGACACATTGCGCCCGATTTCACCGCATTCTTCAGAACCAGATAAGGAGTAGTCCATGGTAGCGGCAGTGCGCGTCCATAAGCACGGGGGCCCCGAGGCGTTGACCTTCGAGGAGGTGGAGGTACCGGCACCGGGACCCGGCCAGGCCCGAGTGAAAAACCATGCCTGCGGCCTCAATTTCATCGACACCTACTTCCGCTCCGGGCTCTACCCGTCGGCGTCCGGGATGCCGTTTATCGGCGGCAACGAGGGCGCCGGCGAGGTGGTGGCGATCGGGCCGGGCGTGACCGACGTCAAGGTCGGCGACCGCGTGGGCTACACCTCTGCGCTCGGCAGCTACGCGGCCGAGCGGATCATGCCGGCGGATCGCCTGGTGAAGCTGCCGGACGCGATCAGCTATGAGCAGGCCGCCGGCATGATGCTCAAGGGCATGACGGTCGAATATCTGCTGCACCGGACCTTCAAGCTGCAAAAGGGCATGAACGTGCTGATCCATGCGGCGGCGGGCGGCATCGGCCTGATCGCCTGCCAGTGGGCCAATCACATCGGCGCCAACGTCATCGGCACGGTCGGCTCGCAGGACAAGGCGGAACTCGCCAAGGCGAACGGCTGCCACCACACCATCCTCTATCGTGATGAGGACTTCGTCGCCAAGGTAAAGGAGATCACCAGCGGCAAGCTCTGCGAAGTGGTCTACGACGGCGTCGGCAAGGCCACCTTCCCGAAGTCGCTCGACTGCATCAAGCCGCTCGGCATGTTCGCGAGCTTCGGCAATACTTCGGGCTCGATCGAGGCGTTCAACATCAACCTGTTGCAGCAGAAGGGCTCGCTGTTCTGCACACGCCCGACGCTGAACACTTATGCGGCCAAGCGCGAGGACCTGCTGTCGATCGCCAACAACCTGTTCAGCGTGGTCACAAGCGGCAAGGTCAAGATCCCGGTCAACCAGAAATACGCCCTGAAAGACGCGCAGCAATCCCATCGCGATCTCGAGGCGCGCAAGACCACCGGATCGACGGTGCTGTTGCCCTGAGCATCAGTGTTGACGATTTCGGACTGTTGATCCGAAAAACTTGCATGTGTGAGTCAGAAGCCCCCGGCGATCCGCCGGGGGTCTCTGAAATTTTCGCAATTCGCGATTGGTCGTCAGTCGCCCTGAGTGGGATCGTGCGCGATTTGATCGCGAACCGTCGGATCCGGATCGGCGCCGACGCGGTGGCCACGGATGTCGTACACGCTGTAGGAGCCGCGAGCCGAGGGCCGCACAGGCCGGTAGCTGTCATACGGAGCCGCAGCGTAGGCGCCATACGGGTTGCTCGCGGCGTATGGCTCGCGCGCCTGGCGATGCTTTCCGTTCTGAGCGAGCGCCGGCGATGCGATGACGGCGGCGAGACCCGCAGCGAGTGACACGGTAGCAAAGAGCTTGTTCATTTGGGTTTTCCTTTTCGACTTGCACCATCCCCTGGCTGGGGAAATGGTCATGGACCTCGTTATTGCAACGCACAAATTTTTGAATGCGATGCGCCATTCTGTGATGTGAGGGGGACTTGCGATGGCGGCCCGCTGATCAACGATGGTCTCCGCCCCTGACCTGAATACCGTAAGGGCGGTACTCAACTTTGGCCGTGGCCACGCGCCAGATAGTCGCGAATGAACGGGTCCGGGTCGGAGCCGATGTAGCGCCCCCGCACGTCATAGACGTCGTTTGCTGGATTGGACGAATGTGCATGCCTGTCAGCAGGATAGACATACCCATGGCGGCCGTTCGGGGCATATTGAGCGCTCGAGACGGTGTGGTGGCTGGCGCCCTGGGCGAAGGCCGGTGATGCGGCCGGTGATGCAAGTGCGGCGGCAAGAGCCGCGCTGGCGATGAAAATCTTCATGGATGCAGTGTCCTTTTCCCTTTGTCGCCCACACCCGGAAAATGAGGTCCTCCAGACTCTGCCGCAATGCACAAACTTGTTAGTTAAATAAAAGATTTTTTAAATCCCATAAACATCACGGAAATCCGCTCTCCGAGCTTGACCGATAGTAATATTATCGTGCCTCCAGGCCACCGCACCGGCTTTTGGCGAGCCAACTTCGAGGCGCTAGTGCACCGATTCCGAAGTTCGCATCCCATTGCGGCACGTCCGTTTGCGAACTTCGGAATCAAAGGTGCAGTAGCAAACTTTATTGAAGCAACTTTATTGATTCCTAGTGCGGCTTTTGAATTTGAAGTTCCTAAACGCGTTTGCGGCGAGGGATAGGAACTTCAAATTCGCCGCACTAGCTGGGCGCGACAGTCAGCGCTATTGCGTGCGATCATCTCGCACCAGAATGTTCAGAAGGAGCGCTCTTAATGCCTGCGAATGCTGCTGCCGTGCCAGGTGACCCGCAGCACCCCGTCATGGTCGAGCCGGTGCGTGGCTCGGATATTCCCGTGCAGCTCATGTACGTGGAGATGATCGACGGCGTCTACGTGCCGATCGGCCTGCGCACGCCGCCAGGGCCAGGGCCGTTTCCGCTGGTGCTATTTGCCTATGGCAACGGCGGCGGCGGCATGACGGTGGTGCGCGAGTTCACGCAGAATGTGAGCTTCACCCAGGAGCAGTTCCTGCGGGCAGGCTACGCGGTGGCGTGGCTGCGCTACCGCGCCGAGGTCGATTATGCCTATGACAAGATCGGCAAGCTGATCGAGGACAAGCGTCAGGGCCGGCAGCTCCTCAATCGCGGGCCGCTGGAATACGAGGACGTCATCGCGATCGCGCAATACGTCAAAATCCTGCCGATGATCGCGGCCGAGCGCATCGGCTATATGGGCATGAGCCACGGCGGCGAGATGGCGTTCAAGATCGCGTCGGAATATCACGGCTTCCGCGCCATGATCGCGAGCGAGCCGGCCGCGCACGAGTTCCTGCGGTTGCGGCCCGACTCGACCGCCCACGTCAATCCCGAGACCGGCCTTCTCAATGTGGAACAGATGCTGATGCGGGAGGCGAGCAAAGTGCGTCCCCGCATCACCGAGGACGTTGCGCTGGCGCGCGTGCGCCCGATCACGACGCCGATCTTCGTGCAGGGCCGCGATAGCGACGAGCTGCAAGGCATCTTCCGGGTCTGCTACGATCTCCTGGCCGAGCTCGGCAAGGACGCCAAATGGGCGAGCTACCAGCACGAGGCGCACGGCTTTGTGTTTGTGCGGCGAAATGGCGAGGGCGTTTATGCGCCTGACGCGGTGCAGATGCAGGCAATCAGGGACTCGATCGGGTTTTTTGACACATATTTGAAAGCCCGTTAAGGCCCAGATAATCCGGGGCCGCCCCTTTCTGCGACGGGCCTAACCCAGTACGCTACCCGCACCTCGTCACCATGGAGGCGAACATGATCCTGCGTGCTGTGATGAAAGTGCTCGTTCTCGCGGCCGTGCTCTGGCCCGCGGCTGCGCCCGCGCAAACCTATCCGTCGCGGCCGATCGTGATGGTCGTGCCGTTCGCGGCGGGCGGCACCTTCGACGTCATGGGCCGCATCATGGCGGCGCGCATGAGCGAGCTTCTGGGCCAGCAGGTGGTGGTCGAGAATGCGACCGGCGCCGGCGGCATCATCGGTGTCAATCGCGTGGTCAACGCCGCGCCTGACGGCTACACCCTGCTGCTCGGCTCGACCGGCACCCACGCCTACAATCAGACCATCTACAAAAAGCGGCGCTATGACGCCACCAAGGATTTCACGCCGGTGACGCTGTGGTCCGAGCAGCCGATGGTGCTCGAGGCGCGCAAGGATCTCGCCGCCGACACCATTCCGCAATTTGTTGCACTCCTGAAGGCGAACGGCGCGAAGATGCAATACGGCTCCGCCGGCGCCGGCAGCACCACGCATCTCGCCTGCGCGCTGCTCAACGCCACCATCGGCGCCGACGTCGCCCACGTGCCCTATCGCGGCTCGGCGCCGGCCGCGAACGACCTGATCGGCGGGCAGATCGACTATCTGTGCGGCAATCTCGGCGCGGCGGCGCCGCTGATCTTCGGCAAGCAGGTAAAGGCGCTCGCGGTGCTGTCGAAGGCGCGCTCGGAGCTGATGCCGGATCTGGCGAGCGCGCATGAGCAGGGCCTGAACGGATTTGACGTGACCACCTGGACGGCATTCTTCCTGCCGAAGGGCGCGCCGAAGGCGATCGTCGACAAGCTCAACGAGGTGACGCACGCCACGATAGAAACGCCGGTGATCAAGAAGCGGATGCTCGAGATCGGCGTGACCGGCGTTGCGCCGGAGCGCAGGAGCCCGGACTACCTCGCCAAGTTCGTCAACGACGAGATTGCGCGCTGGGAAGGCCCGATCAAGTCGGGCGGGCTGCAGGTGGATTAGGGATCTGTGGCATAGTAGCGGCGTGCCCGATGTGTCTGAGCGCTTGCGCGCTCAGACAAGAAGCATTGCCGGGCGCCGCGGTTCACACGGTCAAGTCGGTAGAACTAGCTACACCCTTATTTGAAGAAGAAGACCCGGACCGAATCTCGTCTCAATCACTCCCGTCTGCTCAAAGCCGGTTGCCCGGTAAAAATCGGCTGCATGCGGATTGCCAACGACATGTAACGCCTTGGCGTCGTGCTCCTGAGCAAATGCCGCGCACCGATCGACAAGCGCCCGGCCGACCCCACGCCGCTGCTCGGCTGGTTCCACAAACAAGCCGTCGAGATCGATGTCGCCGTCGGACCGGATCAGGACCGAGGCGAAGCCGATCATTCTGGAGCCAATCTCTGCCACAAACACGAGACCAGACGAGAATTGATCGGCGGGGATTTCGATCGCGTCGGGATTGGCGAGGAGTGCCTCACGATCACCCGGATTGTTGAGCGAAGCTCTCCACTGCAATGCTTCGAGTGCGTCGCGCTCACTTTCGACCGCAGCACGAATCAAAAGGCTCTGGTTCGTTACATTGTCTATCGTCATGCCTATTCCTAGACTCGACCGCGGGAAGGATACGGCTCGCACTCGCTCAACCAGGGCCCTCACTTGCTCAACGGCGGCGTCGTCTTCGGCGGCACGCGGTGGTGCGTCGCCTGCTCGTAGGCATAAGCAAGCCTGAGCAGTGTCGGCTCGCTGTAGGGCATGCCGAAGAACGTGATGCCGACCGGCAGGTTGTTGCTGGTGAATCCCGACGGCACCGTCATCGAGGCGGCATAAATCAGGAACGTGTTCAACGTCGGCACGCCGCGCGTCGTCTCGTAGGGCGGATTGATGCCGTTCTTGATCAGGCTCGGCTCGTGCTCGACCGACTTGTGCACGATGGCGTCGAGCTTGTTGTCCGCCATGACCTTGGCGATGCCGATCATCAGCTCGTCGCGGGCGCGGATGTATTCGACATAGCGGGCCGGGTTGAATGGCGGCGAGGGCGCCTTGTAGCGTGTGACGTTCGGCGGCGGATAGCTCTTCTCGATCTCGGGCGAGTTGATGATGTCGGTTCGGTTCTTGAACGGCGAGGAGGGATTGCGCGCGAGGTAGAGCTCGAGCGCGGCGTCAGTCTCGATCGGGTTGCGCTCGCGGGTGGCGAGGAGCTTCTTGAGGTTCGGGATCACGATCGGATCAACGAGCGTCGCGCCGGCGGCCTTGAGCTCGGCGATATTCTTCTCGAACGCCGCATCGACGATCTTGAAATCCGGGGCATTGGGGTCCGACTGGTTGCCGATCGATTCACGCAGAATGCCAATGCGCGCGCCGTTGAGCGCGCCCGGGTCGAGATGGCGGGTGAAGCTACCTTCGACCTTGCCGACACCGAGCGCGGTCACCGGATCTTCCGGATCGTAGCCGACCATGCCGTCAAGGAGCTTGGCGAGGTCGCGCACGGTGCGCGCCATCGGGCCCATCTGGGCGTGGACAGTCGGATAGCCGTCCCACATGCCGGTGCGGCTCACGAGCCCTGGGGTTGGCCGCAGGCTGAGCACCGCATTCCAGGTCGCCGGCCGCCGGATCGAGGCGACAGTTTCTTCGCCGATCGTGACGGTCGCGAAATTCGCGGCGAGCGCGGCGCCCGAGCCGCCGGAGGAGCCGCCGACCGTGCGCTCGAGATCGTAAGGGTTGCGGGTGACGCCGAAGATCGAGCCGTAGGTGTCGCCGGCGGCGAACTCGGAGAGCGTCGCTTTGCCGAGGATGATCGCGCCGGCCTTGCGCAGCTTGTCGATCGCGAACGCATCCTTCGGCGGCCGGTAGTCCTTGAACACGACGGTGCCGAGCGTGGTCGGCATGCCGGCGGTGTCGATCTCGTCCTTCACCAGGATGGCGATCCCGTGCAGCGGCCCGACCAGGCCCGAGGTGCGAAGCGCGGCGTCGAGCCGGTCGGCCTCCGCCAGCGCGTTCGGGTTGAGCGTGATGATGGAATTGATGGTCGGGCCTTGCTTATCGTAGGCGTTGATGCGGTCGAGATAGCCCTGCACGAGCTGGCGCGCGGTCAGCTTGCCGGCGCGCATCGCCATGTGGATGTCGTCGATGGTCGCCTCGACGATCTCGAACGGCTTCGTAGTCTGGCTCACGGTCTGGGCCTGTGCGGCGCAAGCGCCGAGCATCAAGATTGCCACCGTGGTCGCGCGCGCCAGCGCATCAAGACCCTGCTTCATCGCACATCTCCGGGTTGAGCCGAGGTCGTGACAATGAGCCTACACCAGGGTTTGGTCGATTCCAGGGGGAGCGGCACGGGATTTGCGAGCGCGGATCAAGGATGAGCGCAAAGAACTGACCGTCCGCCCCAATTTACTATTCGCCCTTGATGTTGGCCGCCTTGATGATCGGCCACCATTTCTCGCTGTCGGCCTTTTGCAGCGTAGCGTGCGCCGCCACGGTCTGCTGCTCGCGCGGAAAGACGTCCTGACCGAGCTCGGTGAAGCGCGCGCGCACGCTCGCATCGGCGAGCGCGGCGACCATTGCGGCATTGAGCCGGCTCACGATCGGCTGCGGCGTGCCCTTGGGCGCGTAGAGCCCGAACCAGTTGGAGAAATAAAAGCCCGGCAGGCCGGCCTCGTCGACGGTCGGAACCTCCGGCGCGGAGGCGAGGCGGCTCTTCTCGGCGATCGCAAACGCCTTGATCTTGCCGGCCTTGAGCTGCGGAACGACCGTGACCGGGGAATCGATCAACATGTCGATCTGGCCTGCGACCAGGTCCTGCATGGCGGGACCGGCGCCGCGATAGGGCACGAGCTGAAAGCTCGTGCCGGTGGCGTTCTGGAAGAACACCGCGCCGACATGGGGAGGACTACCGGCTCCCGCATGCCCGACCGTTGCTTTGCCCGGATTGGCCTTGAGCCAGGCGATCAGTCCTTTCAGGTCGTTCGCGGGAAACGTCTGCTTGGCGGCGATCAGGTGCGGCGTGGTTGAGATCAGTCCGGCCGGCTCGAACGACGTCGGGACGTCGTAGGGCAACGTATAGATGACCGGGTTGACCACATGCGTCCCCCAGAGCCCGACCATGATGGTGTAGCCGTCCGGCGTCCCGCGCGCGGTGCGGGTGGTGCCGAGCGTGCCACCGGCACCGGCCACGTTCTCAATGGTAAGCGTTTGGCCGAGCGGCCCGCGCATTCCTTCGGCCAGCACGCGTGCGACAGCGTCCGACGGCCCGCCCGCCGCGAATGGCACCACCATGTTGATCGGGCGTGACGGATAGGCCTGCGCCAGGGCTGGGCGCGAAAGCACCGGCAGCGCCGCTGCGCCGGCGGCGAGATGCAGGAATTGGCGACGGGGCAGGGTGATTGTCATCGAGCGGTCCTCGCTGGATCAGCACGCATGAAGCTTACAGACGTCTGGAGCTTACAGGAGATGTCGCGGCGGGATGAAGGGGGCGCTCCTCAGGGGCCGAGCGGTTTGAACCGGTGGATGCGGCGGCCGCGGTTCTCGCCAACATAGAGATTGTGTTTTGAATCGACCGCGACGCTATGGGCCTGGTCGAACTGGCCTGGCAGCTTGCCGATCTCGCCAAGGCTCGTAAGCAGCTTGCCCGACTGCCGCTCGACGATATCGATCTGCGAGTTGTTTTGGTTGACCACGAACATCAGGCTCTGAGCAGGATCGCGCGACAGCGCCAGCGCAACGGTCGCGCCGCCGCTCTGCTTGATCTTGCCGTCGGCCGGCGGCGTGACGGGCTGCCACGGCAGATCGATGTTGCGCTTGAAGCGGCCCATCTTGTCGTAGAGCTGGATGCGCGAGCCGGTACGGTTGCAGACATAGACGGTGCCGTCGTCAGCGATGGTCATGCAATGCACGGAGTCCATGCCCTCGGGCTGCCACTGGCGCAGGAAATTGCCGCCCGCGTCGAGCACCATGATGCGGCGATTGCTCTTCTCGGTCTCGCCATCGGCCACGTAGATGTCGCCGTTCTCGCGGTCGACGTGGATGCTCGCTGGCGCGTAGAAGCGCGCCGCATTCGAGTTGAGCGGAGCGCCCTTGCTGGTGCCGTCCGCGGAATCGAACTCGCCTTTCTTGCCGATCTGCTGCAGGAGCTTGCTGCCATCGTGAGTGTATTTCTGAATCATTCCGGCGGGCGAGCTTGCGATCCAGACATTGTTGTCCTTGTCGAAGTGGCAGGTGTGCAGGCGGTTCGAGACCGGGCCGAGGCGAAATCCTGCAACGGTGCCTTCGAGCAGATTCCGATCGCCCCAGGAATGAACCACCTTGCCGCCGGGATCGAGCTCGATCATGAAGGGGGCGAGGCGCCCGGCATTGAGGTCTCCGTCCAGTACATCCTGACGATTGAGCAGGAGCACGTGGTCATCCGCGTCGATGCAATGGCCGCCGATCCCGCCGGTCACCCATTTATTGGGCAGCGGCTTCGGGTAGCTGAGATCGACCTCGAAGCGCGGCGCGAGGCTCTGCGCCTGTGATGACGGAGCACCGAGGGTTGTAGTGAGAATTGCCGACAGCGAGCCGATGAGTATCCCGGCGATCCGGATCATGATCACGAGCGTGTCCTCCCAATCTGGTTCATGTCGTTGGCGGCATCATGCCTCGCCTGCATCGTGCAGCACAATGCCGAGGGCTCGACGGTCGTTGGGCACCGAAGCAGCTCCCGGTGTCGGCTTGTTGAGAGTCTGCATCGGCTCTATGCTCCAAACTTCAATGCAGAGGGGCGACGCCTTTCGAAGGCCTCGATGGGCGCTCGCTCACAACATACAGGGAGGATGCCATGACGAGGATGATGCTGGGTCTAGCGGTCGCGGGTTGCATGGTTGCGCTGCCCAACGCGAGCAGTGCGCAAGGCAACGATCCGCAGCCGAGCTGCAAGATGTGCCCGGGGACTTACGTCCCGGTCAGCGAGATCGACGCCTACGTCAAGAAGGCGATCGCCGAGAAGCGGGTCGATCAGCAGGTGCGTGACGTCGATATCGGCAAGTCCAATATCGGCATCGGCATTGTGTATCGCGGCAAGCTCGACGCGCCCGCGCCGGCGTCGGTGGCCGAGCACGATCTGGTCAGCGAGGTCTACCACATCATCGAAGGTTCGGGGACGCTGGTGCTGGGTCCCGATATTCTCGACATGAAGCGGCGCCCCGCGACGTCGGAGACCGTGCGCCTGTTCAATGGGCCGGGCAACAACGGCACCTCGATCCGCAACGGCGTCAGCTACGACCTCAAGCCCGGCGACGTGGTGGTCATTCCGGCCGGGACCGGGCACTGGTTCACCAAGATCGACGATCACATCACCTACCTCATGGTGCGCATCGATCCCGACAAGGTGACCCCGACCAGAGACGAAGCGGCGTCGCAGGCCTATCTCAAGGAGCCTCCGCGGGCGCGGTGATCCGACGCTCAGGGCGTGGTAGGGTCATCGCACACCGAGCATGATCCCGAAAAGTGGAAGCCGGTTTTCGGATAAGATCATGCTCAACCAAAATAGTTAGACTTTGATCCGTCTCATCGGATCAAAGTCTAACGCCGCGGAGAGCGCGCATGGCAATTCGGATCGGGCGGCGGCGCATGCTGGCCGCTATGGGAAGCGCGGCGGCCTGTGCCGTCGCGCCGTTCGCCGCGCGCTCGCAAGAACCCGCCGTGGTGCGGATCGGCGTGCTCAACAGTATCTCGTATGGGCCGATTCTCGACCGTCTGGATGCGTTTCTCGATCAGCCGCGC
>Ga0209488_10000820_pt1 | contig 26332 bp, 14 predicted proteins | sample Rivendell_Oct201_8_FD_188349 | JGI IMG/M metagenome (GOLD analysis project Ga0209488, IMG submission 188349) | Vadose zone soil microbial communities from the Eel River Critical Zone Observatory, Northern California, USA -... | ecosystem: Environmental > Terrestrial > Soil > Vadose zone >...
CCTGGCGCGCCGACATCACCCGGACATGCGCGAAGTTTTTCACTCGATGATCGAGAACCGGGCCATCGTTATCGCCGGCGTGATGCTGGTGGCGATGACAACAGTGTCGTTTTATCTGATCACCGTTTACACCCCGACATTTGGCGAACGTGTATTGAAGGTGTCGACTACCGATAGCCTGATCGTCACGCTCTGCGTCGGCATTTCCAACTTCATCTGGTTGCCGGTAATGGGCGCCCTATCGGACAAGACTGGCCGCCGCCCGTTGCTGATCATTTTCACGGTGATGACGATCCTGACCGCGTACCCGGCGCTGTCATGGCTGGTCGCCTCACCCAGCTTCGAGAAAATGTTGATGGTCGAACTCTGGCTCTCTTTTTTATACGGAAGCTACAACGGCGCGATGGTCGTGGCGCTCACTGAAGTGATGCCGACAAATATACGCACCGTCGGATTCTCAATGGCCTACAGCCTGGCGACTGCCATCTTCGGAGGCTTCACGCCGGCGATTGCCACCGGCCTGGTTCGCGTCACAGGAGACAAAGGGACGCCGGGTCTGTGGATGACATTTGCCGCGATGTGCGGCCTGACGGCAACTTTGATTCTATATCGGCACAGGAGGCCCGAGAGTGCCTAGCAACCAGTGATCTCACGACGATCTATAGCGCGCATGAACTGCAGCGCGATTGGACATCGAATGTTGTGGGCGCCGCCGCGTCTCACCAGCGTTCCCAACATAGAGGCATTTATCCGACATTCCGGCCGGGTTCTCCCGTCAACGCATTTACCTTTCTCATTAGTGAACCGGCAAAGACCGACGACGAATCGCATTGTCTTCGACAGTTACTATAGCGGCGTCCATTCCTTCCGCTTCGAGAACTGGAAGAACCCTCGAAAGCGTCCTATTGACGTATTCAATTCGAGACGATTCCAATCGCAAAGAAATCAGAGACGGCGATGTTTGGCCGCTAATCGCAATGATCCGGGAAAAATCGAGGTCCTGAGAGAGGATGATTCTTGATTCTCGCCGAGCCATTTTAACGATGGATTCATCACTCGCGTTCGCGGAAAGGGTTTCGTTGACTCTCACAACATCGTGACCAAGGGATTTGAGGAAGGCAACTGTTAAAGGGGAAATATGAAGGTCGGCGAGCAGCCTCATCGCATGATAGAAGTCTTTTCGCTCGCGAGCCACGCCGCATATTTCGCCGCCTGATAGACGTCTTCCTTTTCGAGCTCAGGATACGCAGCGACAATTCGATCGGCATCCAGGCCATCGCCCAGGAGCTTTAATACAAAGTCTACGGTGATTCGCATTCCTCGAATGATCGGACGACCTTCGCAGATCTGTGGATCGATTGTGATGCGATCAATCATCTTAGCCTCACCCGCCGACGGCTCCGATTCTACAGGTTCGACAAGCTTAAACCAACCTTTCGCCGATTATCGGGAGAAGAACGTTGGCCGCCCCCGCGTCTCACTAGCGTTCCCAACAGGGGTATTTGTCCGACATTCCGGCCGGATTCTCAATACCGGCTCTTTATCCTTCTGATGCTCGTTGACTAGTGCAGGTTTGAATTCCGGTTACCGTGAATCCAACGTGGTGACGTAGGTTTGAAAGCCGTCTTCGGTCAGTCTTCGCTGCAGCTGGCGAGCTTCTTCCATGAATACGAGATGGCCGACACGAACGTGGTATAAGGCAGGACCTGTGGAAACTTTGTCGATAAAAACATTGTCGAATTTCTTCGAGAGCTGATCCATCAATGCTTGCGCTTTCGCCTGACTGTCGAAAGCCCCGACCTGAACCGTGTATACGCCGTGCGCTTCTTTTTCTGCCGGCGCTGGCGTCGCAGGTGTGTTTGCAATCGAAGTGGTAACAAAAGTTGCCGCGACAGCAGGAGCGGCTGCCTGTGTTGCGGCCGGCGATGGAACGTCTGCTACAGTCGGAGGGAGAACCAAAGGCTTAGCTTCAACCGGCGGAGTAATCGGCGCAGTAATCGGCGGTGCGACGGACACAACGGGTTCCGGCACATCGAGCACGATACCCACGATGCGTGGAGTCAACAGAACGACGATCTCCGATCTATCTTTCTGCTCCCGAGTTTTCGGAAACAGATAATTCAGGATCGGATTGTCGGGAAGCATCGTCAGCTCCGGAAGCGACATTCGCTGTGCATCGGTGATGAACCCTCCGATGGCAATCGTCTCCCCTTCATGAACCCGTGTTTCGTACAGCACCGCCGGAGATTCAAACAAGACAAGCGAAGCTCCGTTCGCATCCGCGACTCGCCTTATCCTCACTGCGGATGCGGTTGTCAGCGCGATGTCCCGATTCTGGAAAACTTTCGGCGTCACATCCATCCCGATGCCGGCTTCATGGACTGCCTGCACCTCAACGGAGCTGCCTGTGGGTAGAGAAATTCGCGTATCGACGCGAAGCTGCGACGGCTTTCTGCTGGTGGCCTGGAGATCGATACGCTGTACGGTTTTCGACCGCGTATTGCTCGTGATCGATTCCACCTGTTCGCGGGACAGCGGCTTTGCAAATCCCAGCCATGCCGGCATGGTGCCCAGCTGGTCCAATTCGACACGCGATATCTGCAGAACCTTTACTTCGACAACGACTGAAGTCTGCGCCAATGCCGCGGTCGCGGCGGCAAGACTCACGACAAGCAACATCACGCAGCTGGCGATCAGCCGCACCGATTTATTGCTGATCCGAAGTGCAAGCTTCATTCTCATCGTTCCCATCGGTGGCCCGTCCCATTCTACTTCCGAGGACAGACTATCTTTTACAGGGGTTTGACGTAAACCTCAACCTCTACGGTCTGTCCGCCGCCGCCGAGGGTGACTCCCTTTACCGGCGTCACATCGCCATAGTCACGTCCCCAGGCGAGCGTGACATGGTTGTCGGTCGGCATGACATCATTGGTGGGATCGAAGTTGAGCCATCCGGTTCCCGGCACAAACACCGAAACCCAGGCATGGGAGGCCTGAGCGCCTTGCACGTTGGCGCCGCTGCGCACATAGCCGCTGACATAGCGGGCGGCGAGGCGAAGCGATCGGAGCGCGCCGATCATCAAGTGGGCAAAATCCTGGCAGACGCCGTGCCGATTCTTCAACACCTCGGCAAGAGGCATGTCGATGGAGGTCGACTTGGGATCGTATTTGAATTCCTTGTAAATGCGGTGCGAGAGTTCCTTAGCTGCGTCCAGCAACGGCCGCTCGGCCTCAAACGTTTCGCGCGCAAATGCGGCGAGTTCCGCAAAGGCAGGAACATACGGAGAATGATAAATAAACTCCGACGCCGCCAGGCAGGATTCATCCGCGGTTTCCGCGATCAGTTTCCGGGCATCTTCCCACGAAAGCGCAGACTGTATTTCATCCGCCCCGTCGCGGACTTCGACAAGACTCTTCGCCGTCGTTGTCAGGCGTTCGTGGCGCTCGATGACGGCAAATGTCGAAACTTCGTTTCCAAAGTAATCCGTTCGATGATGAAGAAACGCCGGTGCCGGATCCACCTGAATCACCGACTCGCGCACGCTCTGAAGCGGAAGCACCCGTGGAGTGAGGTGCACCTCATTGAGACCGCGGGCGACCGGCGACGCGTAGTTGTATCGAGTGGTGTGGGTGATTTCAAATAACATCGATTCTCACCATGAGGCCGTGAGGCGTGACACTTTCAAATGGCTGAGATACGTGGAGGTCAATGCGTCGGAAATCTCATAGAGCGTCACTTTCAATTCACCCATCAGTTCGTCGAGCGCAGCAAACCGGCCTGAGGTGTCGCGCTGCGCAAGGTCCGCGATTCGCGCTCCCCGAATCGCGGCGAGCGCCTTGAATGCCAACGCCCTCTCCAGTCCTTCGCGGCCTCCGTCCTGAAGTTCCTGCAGCCGGTTCACCTGATGCAGCAGTTTCACCAGCTGAAATGCCACGGCCCGGGGATTGGACTCATCCGTCAGCAGAACTTCCAACACCAGGTCGGTCTGCAGCATTGTGGGATACCGACCGCGATACGTGATGGAGCTGTCGGCAATCAGCAAAAGAATCTGAAGGTAGGATTCCAAATCCGTGGACGCCGCGCCCAGACAGGATCCCAGAAGTTCGGCCGATTGCAGTGCCCGCTCCGTCCGTCTGCCGATTTCCAGAAAGCGCCAGCCAAAGCCGCGAGTGGTGTTCTCCATCAACAATCCGGAAAATGCCGAGAGCGTCACGATGACGCCATCGAGCAAGTCCATTCCAGCAAGGTACCGGTGATCCACGCCGGCCGGAACGAAGGCGGAAAACTGAGTTTCCAGCTGCTGCAATACCCGCCAGGTGTCGAGAGAGAGGCGCTCCTTCAAATGCCACGCCGTTCGTCGCATTTCCTTGAGATTCCATCGCAGGCTGGACGTCTGCGATGCATCGAATACCATGTCCGTCAGCAGTCGCTGCACCTGCCAGCGTTGCTCTCCAAGAGAGTCTTTCGTGGTTTCCGGAGGAAGGTATCCCATCCCCACAAGCAATCGCGTCGCAGTCTCGAGAGAAACCGCGCGGCCGTAATCCTCTTCTCCGGACAATGACGGCAACAACGCTCGCACAAGACGCACGCGGAACTCGACGCGTTCTGCATAGCGGCCCAGCCACAACAGATTGTCGGCCACACGGCTGGGAAGATCGCGTTTGGTGGCGTGCGTTCCTGTCGGCAGCGACAGCTGCCTCCGAGTCAATGGGGGTTCGTCGGAGTTGCCCAGCACCCACGTGTCTTTACTTTCGCCACCAAGCTGCATGGATACGACAAGCGACGAATCCTGCGTGGACACTCGAGTGAGCCCTCCCGGCAGCACCGAGTAAGACCTGCCGTTCCACGCCGCGTAAACGCGAAGCATCACATGCCGCGGCGCAAAACCGTTTTCGGTGCGCACCGGAACGGTCGACAGAGCCACGCGCTCCTGCGCGACGTATTCTTCGGGCTGCGCTTCGATCCTTTGAATCAAATCCGCCTTCGCCGCCGCATCCATCTTCTCTGGAAATTCCGGATGACGCCCCGGCCGGGGGAAAGTCCCCTTGATGACCAGATCGTCCAGATGTTCGAGAACGTATCGCCGGGGTTCTTCCTGTCCGCACCACCATGTCGCGACGGATGGCATCTTCAAACTCTCCCCAACAAGCTGCTCGCAGAGTCCCGGAAGAAACGGCATGTGCGCGGCAGTTTCGACAATGCCGCTGCCCAGCGCGTTGTCGATCACAACCGAACCGTTGCGAACGGCTTCCAACAGGCCGGGAACTCCCAACAGAGAATCTCCGCGCAGTTCAAGAGGGTCGCAGTAGCTGTCATCCAATCGGCGAAGGATGAGATCCACCGGCTTGAGCCCGCCGAGAGTCTTCAGGTACACACGGCGATCCAGCACCGTAAGATCGGCACCCTCCACCAGCGTGAATCCCCACTGCCCTGCCAGAAAGGAATGTTCGAAATACGTTTCGTTGTGCGGACCGGGAGAGAGAAGCACAACGGTGGGATTCGAGCGCTGTGACGAGGCCATCTGCAGCAGCGTTTCGCGTTTGGTCTCGAAGAACCGCGCCAGCTGACGGACGCGGCATTGATTGAAAACCCCGGGAAGCGCGCGCGCGCTGACCAGCCGGTTCTGCAGCGTGTACCCCATACCGGAAGGCGCCTGCGTGCGATCCGCGATCACCCACCAGCTGCCGTCGGGAGAACGCGCGATGTCGACAGCGTAGCTGTGCAAGAACACATTGCCGGGCGGGGTGATTCCAAAACACGGACGAAGGAAATGCGGATTGGCGAACACCAGTGCCGGAGGCAGACGACGCTCATGTAAGAGCCGCTGCGGCCCATAGAGGTCGGACACAATCGCATTGAGAAGCGTCGCCCGCTGCGCAACCGCCTGTTCGATTCCAGCCCATTCCTTTTCGTCGATGACGAGCGGAACGGGATCCATCGGCCAGGAATGCTCATTCCCTTCCGGACGGTTCACAACGTTGTAGGTGATGCCCTGGGACTGAATCAACTGCTGACCGCTCTGCCAGCGGCGGCTGAGCTGCTGGAATCCCATCCTGCCGATTTCCACGAAGAGCTCGCGCCAATGTCGGCGCGGATATCCCGATGGAAGGACCGCCTCATCCCAATAACCTTCGGCACGGGTGTAATGCCACGGGTTCGGTTCGGAATCAGACGGTGTGATCAAACTGTCTTTGGACAATCCAACTACCTCCGCAGATCCAGCGTCGCCGGAAATTCCGGATCGACGTTCAGCAGCGGCACCATTACTGGTCCCGGCGTGTGGCCAAACGCGAAGAAGCGCGCGTTTCGACGCGCCTCGGCTTCATTCGAGTTCACTGGAACTGCCTCGTAGTGCCGCCCTCCTGGGTGCGCCACGTGATACGTGCATCCGCCAATCGAACGCTGATTCGCAACATCCACGACATCAAATACCAGAGGTGTATGTACCGGAATTGTCGGATGGAGGCAATGGGGTGGTTGCCATGCCCGATATCTCACTCCACAAACGAATTCACCGGCGATGCCCGTCGGCCGCAACGGCAAAGGGAAACCGTTGCACGTCACCACATGACGTTCGTCCATCAGGCCGCGCACCCGCACCTGCAATCGTTCCACCGAAGAATCGACATACCGCGCGGTGCCGCCGGGCCCCGGTTCTTCGCCAAGCACGTACCAGGGTTCTATCGCCTGGCGCAGTTCCACTTCGATGCCGTGATAGCAGACTGTTCCGTAAACCGGAAAACGAAACTCGATATGGGGAGCGAACCAGCCCAATTCAAAGGCATATCCACTGTGGCGCAGGTCTTCAATGACAGCGTTGAAATCCTGCTCGACAAAGTACGGCAACAGGAAAAGATCGTGCAGCCTCGTCCCCCAGCGAATTGGCTTCTCGTTGTTAGTCTGATTCCAGAACCTCGCCACCAGCGCCCGAACCAGCAGCTGTTGAGCCAGACTCATGCGCGCGTGCGGAGGCATTTCGAACGCACGCAGCTCGACCAGACCCAGCCGACCGGTTGCACTGTCGGGCGAGTATAGCTTGTCGATGCAAAACTCGGCGCGATGCGTGTTGCCCGTTACATCGACCAGAAGATTCCGGAAAATTCGATCCACCAGCCACGGCGGGCAATACCCTTCGGCCTGCCGGGTGAGTTCGCGGAATGCCAGTTCCAGCTCGTAGACGGAATCGGCACGTGTTTCATCCACGCGCGGAGCCTGACTGGTTGGGCCGACAAACACTCCGGAAAAAAGATACGAAAGCGATGGATGATTCAACCAGTATCCAATCAGACTCTTCAGCAACGTGGGACGACGCAGGAACGGGCTGTCCGATGTCGTCGGTCCGCCAATGACGACGTGATTCCCTCCACCGGTTCCGGTGTGGCGCCCATCCAGCATGAACTTCTCGGTGCCCAGCCGGCAGCATCGCGCCAGTTCGTACAACGTCGTGGTGTTGCCCACGAGTTCGCGCCAGCTGAATGCAGGCTGAACATTCACTTCAATCACTCCCGGATCCGGCGTGACCTTGATGTTGCGAAGCCGCGGGTCCGATGGCGGCGGATAACCTTCCACGACGACGGGCATCGCCAATCGCGCGGCCGTATCTTCGACGGCAGTGATGAGTTCGATATAGTCTTCGGTAGTTTCCACCGGAGGGAAAAACACACAGAGCCGTCCATCGCGTGGCTCAACCGTCAGCGCGGTTCGCACAACGTTTGGTGCCAGCGGCGGAGTCACACGCAACCTTTCATTTTCCGCAGCTTCCGCACTCGTCGGTATGTGCTGCATTCTCAGCGGCACGGGCAACGGAGCGAGTGATGTCGTCGGGTCGACGGGCCGGACTTTGTACGAGACTTCGGCGGGCTCCCACGCCAGTGAATCGAGAGGAAGCCGGAATCCCACCGGAGAATCACCGGGAATCAAAAACAAATGCCGGGCGCGCAGCATCCACAATCCGGTCTGCCACTCGGGACCATTCTTTCCGGATCCCCGCTGCAACGGAAGGACAAACCCCACGGGCTGCCCAAGGCCTCTCTCAAAAATGCGCCGCAGGCGCTCTCTCTCCTCCGGATCATCGAGCTTGTTATCGATCGGATCGACGTTCACCGGCAGCTGACGTTCTTTGAGGGCATGAGCCATCGGGTCTTCATAGGCAGAGACGATGTACTCCGGACCGAGAGCCAGACGACGCGTCAGCTCTTCGGCAAAACGCAGCGCTTCTGCGGCGCCGAATCCGTAATTGCAGCTCGGATCTGCCGACCAGCGAAGATCGTGCCAGAGCGGCTTTCCATCGGTGCGCCAGTAACAAGTAAACGCCCATCGCGGCAGCGGTTCACCGGGATACCACTTGCCCTGACCGTAGTGCAGGAAACCACCGGCACCGAACTTCTCGCGCAGACGCACCAGCAATTGCGCCGACAGGCGAAGTTTTGTCGGGCCGAGCGCCGCGGTGTTCCACTCTTCGGCATCCATGTCATCGATGGCAACGAACGTCGGTTCACCGCCCATGGTCAGCCGCACATCTCCCGTCGTCAGTTCGGCATCAACGGCATCGCCAAGGACGCAGATTTTTTCCCATTGCTCATCGGTGTACGGCTTCGTGACTCGCGGATCCTCGTGGATGCGGGTCACGCGCATTTCATGCACGAATTCCACTTCGCAATCGCCGACGAGTCCGGACACCGGAGCTGCGGTAAATGGATCCGGCGTGGCCGCGAGAGGTATGTGGCCTTCTCCGGCAAAAAGGCCGGACGTCGGATCCAGGCCAATCCAGCCGGCTCCCGGCAAATACACTTCGGTCCAGGCGTGCAAATCGGTGAAATCGGTTTCCGCACCCGATGGACCGTCGAGCGCTTTGACGTCGGGCTTCAATTGAATCAAATAGCCGGATACAAATCGCGCGGCCAGCCCCAGGCGGCGCAATATTTGCACCTGCAGCCATGCCGAATCCCGGCAGGAACCGCTCGCCAGGCGCAGCGTCTGTTCGGGAGTCTGGATGCCGGGCTCCATCCGGATCATGTAGCGAATCTGCCGCTGTAGACGCCCATTGAGGTTGACAAGGAAATCAATGGTTCGGAGTTCGTCGCGCGAGATCGAAGCGAGAAACTTGTTCTCGATCGGCCCGACTTCCGGAACTTCCAGAAACGCCTTCAGCGCCTTTTCTTCCCACGGTTCGTAGCGAAATGGATAGGTCTCGGCATACGGCTCAAGAAAGAAATCGAAAGGATTGATGACGGTCATCTCCGCGACAAGACTGACGTCAAACGCGAGACGGCGCGTTTTATTGTGAAACACCAGACGAGCCAGGTAGTTCGAATGAGCGTCCTGCTGCCAGTTGATGAAGTGCTCCTGCGGCTCCACCTTCAGCGAATAACTCAGAATCGGCGTGCGGCAATGCGGCGCAGGGCGCAATCGAACGATCTGCGGGGAAAGTTCAACCAGACGATCGTAGTCGTAAATGGTACGGTGATGCAGCGCCACCCGGATCGCCATCAGCTGGACGCTCCGGCGCTTTGAACCTGTTCCAGGTTGGAGGCATTTTCCAACGGCCGCCATACGAAGAAATCCTGATGCAGGCCCTGGCCGACATCATTCATCCGAGTCTGCAGGCCGTCGAGATACTCGTGGAGGCCTGAACGAATGATCATATCGACGGTCGATGTGTGGAGTTCGACCGCGAGCGAATCCATCAGCCGTTCGGACAAACTCTCCGTCGACGCCATGGATGTGCCCGTGATCGTATGCAGCGATTCGTTGGCCCGAATGATGCAGTACCGGATCGCGCGCGGAAATTCGCGGTCCATGACGAGCAGTTCAACGATGTTTCGGGGAACGATGCGTCCGTACTTCTTGCGATACATTTCAAATCCGCTCACCGATTTCAGCACGGCGGACCAGTGCAGGTCATCATACGGCGTGTCGACTCCCGTGGTCGTCGGCAGGAGAATGAAGTATTTCACATCGAGTATGCGCGACGTCTTGTCGGCGCGTTCGATCATTCGTCCCAGCCGCAGGAAATGCCAGGCCTCGTTGTGGCTCATCGTCGCATCGGTGATGCCCTGGAACATGTGGCACGCCATCCGAACTCCGCGCAGCACCTCCGCCAATGCTTCCTGCTGAGGATTCATCCGCTGCAGCTGAATCTGAAGGTAGATGCTGTTGAGCTGTTCCCACATTTCCGACGAGATGGTCTCGCGAACCGAGCGCGCATTCTCTCGCGCCGCGCGCACACAGGAGTAGATGGAGCTCGGGTATTCCTCATCGAATGCCAGGAATTGAATGACATTGCATTCGCTGGTCATGCCGTATTGCTTGCGGAAGGTTTCGGTATCGCCCGTGGTTTCGATCAACGGCTGCCATTGGTGCGACGGGGCAAGCGGGAGGTCGAGCTGCAAATGCAGATTGACGTCGATGAAGCGAGCGACATTCTCGGCGCGCTCGATGTAGCGGGCCATCCAATACACGGAGTCGGCGACCCGGCTGAGCAACGGAGCGTCTTCATTCATCGTTGTGATCCTCGGCAAGCACCCAGGTGTCTTTGCTGCCTCCGCCCTGGGAAGAATTCACCACCAGCGATCCCTTGCGCAACGCGACGCGCGTGAGACCGCCCGGCAGAACGTGGATTTCCTTGCCGTAGAGAATGTAAGGACGAAGGTCGACATGGCGGCCTTCGAGATGATCTCCAATTAAGGTTGGAACTCGCGACAGGTCCAGAGTGGGCTGGGCGATATAGTTGCGCGGGTTCGCTTCGATCTTTGCGGCGAACGACTCTCTCTGCTCGGCGGTGGAATGCGGGCCGACAAGCATTCCGTATCCACCCGCTTCGTTGGCGGCCTTGACGACCAGCTTGTCAAGGTTCTGCAAAACGTGTTTGCGATCCTTCTCGCGCCAGCACAGGAATGTCGGGACGTTGGGAAGGATGGCGTCTTCGCCAAGGTAGTACCGGATCATGTCTGGGACGTAGGCATAGACCACCTTGTCGTCGGCAACGCCGTTACCGGGGGCATTGGCCAGCGCGACAGTTCCGGCACGGTACGCGTCGAGTAATCCAGGCACGCCGAGAAGGCTGTCTTTGCGGAAAGCCAGCGGATCCATGAAGTCGTCGTCGATGCGGCGATAGATCACATCGATTTTGCGGAGGCCCTTGGTCGTCCGCATGAATACAGATTTGTTCTGAACCGCCAGATCGCGTCCTTCGACAAGCTGGATGCCCATCTGTTGGGCGAGGAAACTGTGTTCAAAGTAGGCCGAGTTGTACATGCCCGGTGTGAGCAAGACGACCGTCGGCTTTCGATCGAGACCTTCGGGGGCAATGGCTTCCAGCGTCTCGAGCAACATGCCCGGATAGGAATCGACGGGACGCACCTGCAACCCTTCAAACACACGCGGAAATGTCCGCTTCATCAGGGCGCGATTCTCCAGCACATACGAAACGCCGGACGGCACACGAAGGTTGTCTTCGAGAACATAGATCTGGCCGTCGCCGTGGCGCACCAAGTCGGTTCCGGTGATGTGGCACCAGACGCGTTGCGGTGGATTGATACCTTGGCATTGCGGGCGATAGAACGTCGCCGACCGGATAACTTCCTCGGGGATGACCTTGTCCTTGAGGATCTTCTGATCGTGGTAGATGTCGTCGATGAACTCATTCAGGCCGCGAATGCGCTGAATGAGGCCACGCTCGATCCAGGCCCATTCTTTGGCGCTGGTGATGCGCGGAATCAGGTCGAATGGAAAGATTTTCTCGGTACCCGCGGAATCGCCATACACGTTGAAGGTGATCCCCATCTGCAGCAGCAGCTTTTCCGCAGCGCGCTGAGATCGGAGCAGGTGACCGTCGTCGAGGGACTCCATGGTTTCGAGCAGCAGCCGGGCTTCGGGTCGGGGTTGCCCTGCACTGTCGAACATTTCGTCGTAGAAGCCGTCCGTTTGATAATCGCTAAACCGCAATTTGTTGCCTCATGAAATTGGAATAGACGGCGGTGTCGCTTGTTTTCGGGGTACGGCCTTGTACCGGAGAGCTGGGCTAGATTCTAACGTCTAGACGGGTGGAGGTCGAGGACTACTTCAAAGACGGCAAGTGCGTCCGGATGTGAATCGTCGAATCGCGAGAGTACTGCCCTCCTGAGTCAGGAGGGCAGCGGGATCGCGAAGCGGATCCCGCGAGGGGTGGTTCCCCACGCGAAACGCTTCGAATACCGGAGTCTCCGGCATATAAGGAGGGAACAAAATGGGGACAGGCCCCGAATTCGATCAGGGGTGGGTTGAGACCGGAAGGTTTGTGTTTCGAATTCGACTCCAGTCCCCAATTTGTTCATACATTTCTTTAACCCGTGTTGCGAAGACCTGCAGAAATCCCATTGATCGTGGCGCCCAGGGCGTTGTGAAGTTCCGCAGTTTCCTCGCCGCTGCGTTTGCGGCGCAACAGTTCCACCTGCATGAAACTCAAGGGATCGACATAAGGATTTCGCAGACGAATCGACCGGAACAAGACCGGATTGCTTTCCAACAGATGAGACTGCCTCGTCACCCGCAACACACCCACCAGCGTGCGCTCGAATTCTTCTCGAACCATCTCAAAGACACGCACTCGAATCGCCGTGTCGTCCACCAATTCCGCATAATGCTGCGCAATCGTCAGGTCCGATTTCGCCAGGCCGATCTCGACATTGCGGATCAAATTTCCAAACACGGGGAATTTTCCCATCATGTTTTGCAGGAGGTCGGAGTCCTTAACCTGTTCCAGCGCATAGCCTACCCCAAACCAGCCCGGCAAACCGTGGCGGCTCTGCATCCAACCGAACACCCAGGGTATCGCTCGAAGGTCGGCAAGTCCCGCCGCCGCGGTGCGGCGTGCCGGCCGCGACCCGATCTTCGCCAGATCGAACTCCCTGGCCGGAGTGGCCTGCTCAAAATAACGAAGGACTTCATTGTTGTTGCGAACCGATTTCACGTAGAACGCGTACGCGTCTGCCGACATCGATTCCATCGCTTCAATCCAGCGCGGATCATCGATGTCGGACTTCGGACCCAGCGTCACCTCCAGCGATGCCGCAATCATCAGTTCGAGATTTCGCACGGCAAGAACGATGTCGGAATATTTCCAGTTCAACACCTCTCCCTGTTCGGTAATCCGAATTCGACCGGAAAACGCGCCGGCAGGTTGAGCCATGATGGCGTTATATGTCGGACCGCCGCCGCGTCCCACCGTACCGCCCCGGCCATGGATAAACCTCACCTCCACTCCGCACTCGCGAGCGACCTGATGGAGCGCCGCCTGGGCCTTGTACAGCTCCCACGTGCTGGTCAGCATTCCGCCATCCTTGTTCGAATCGGAATATCCGAGCATCACCTCCGGAGAGCTGCCGTGAGCCCTCAGTATTCGGGAATAACGGGCATCGGTCCAAACGGCGCGGCAAATATTCGGGCTGTTGCGAAGGTCGTCGATGGACTCGAACAGCGGCACCGGCTGAATACGCTCCAGGTCCAGCCCGCCTTGATCCGCCAATCGAAGGAGAGTCCACACATCGTCCGCAGACGTTGTTCCGCTGATGATGTAGGTAGGCAGCGCCTCCGCGGAATACGACTTCTGCAATCCTGCGAGTCCGTGCAAATCCGCGATGAGGTTGTCCACAGGCACGGAAATGTGGGTGCGCGCATTTTGCCGGATATCGAGAGCATGAGTATGAAACCCGAATGTCTGCACCTGCCGGATCAAAGGGTCCAGAAGAACCTCGGACACGCGAACGCCGCCGCCATCGCAAAGACTCGCTCGAATCAGGCGAAGGTCTTCCAGAAACTCGTTCGGCGACGTGTAGGACTGCAGACGAAACAGCAGGGCCGTCAGAAACCGGCGATACGGCTCATCGATTCGATCGGTGATCTCGATTCCCGGCAGTGCCGAATACTGCCGCAGCTTGTCCAGCAATCCCTGAGATACCGCGACACGTTTCACCGACGGACTCAATCTCCGCCTCAAATCGCGCAATCGCCGTGAATAGAACTCCAGGACTGCCCGGCGGCCCGATGCGAGAGCGAATTCGGTGCATTCCACCGTAACGTGAGGATGTCCATCGCGATCCCCGCCAATCCACGATCCGAATTTCACCAGCACCGGCACGTCGCCGTTTGCAAGCCCGCCAGGGTATACGGCGTTTATATCTGCGATCAGCGATGCATACAGTTCCGGTATCGAGTCAAACAGAACCCCGGCATAGTCGAGCCCCATCTTGATTTCATCAAACACCGTTGGAGGCGCGCGGCGCACTTCATCGGTCTGCCAGAGTATGGTGACCTCCGCAGCAATTTCCTTTTCGATTCCAGCAGCGCGCGCATCCGGAAGAGGCAGCGCGTCAAGCGCCTCCAGGCGGCTGGCAATGCGTTGCCTCGACCAGAGTATCGTTCGCCTCCCCACTTCGGTGGGATGCGCCGTGAAGACTGGCGTCACTTCGATACGGCGCAACGCCTCGAGAACTGTTTCGACCGCTATGCCGGAATCCCGCAGTCTTTCCAGAGTCTCGCGGATCAAGCCGTGTTTGATACGTCGTCGCCGTTTGCGATGGTTGGTTTCTGCCAGGTTGGTGAGTTCGAAGTAGGTGGCAAAGGCCTTGGCAAGTCTGGCTGCATCGGCTGTCGGAACATTCCGGAGAATCTTCCAAAGCGCGCCGCCAGTCGAACCTGCGCGGCCTGCAATGGAAAGTTTCCGGATCGTCTCGACCGTATCCAGAAAAGCAGAGCCTTCCTGCTCCAGAAGGACGGTGCCCAGAAGTTTTCCAAGAGAGCGGACGTCGCGCCGCAGCGGTTCCTCGCGCAATTCCGGCGCGATGCCAAGCAGTTCCTCCAACCGCCGGTTCTGATCTTCAGCCCGCCAGTGTGAAGCGTCCGTCATGTGCGAAGGCCTAGCCCCGCCGGATATCGCTCGAAGTTCCTCCGGCGGCGGGAATGTAACACTTGAGCGTGTAATCCATCACCATGCGGTCGGCGTTGAATCGCCAGCCGAGAGTCCGGATCGTACGCTTCATGCGCTTGATCCATTCGCGCGGCAGACCGTCGGGATCGCGTCGATAGTAGAGCGGAATGACTTCTTCGAGCAGCACACGAAACAGATCCTTGCTGTCCCGGGAGTCGTGAATTCTCGAGTCCGTATGCGTGCGGCCTTTGCCGATGCCGAATCCGTTCAATCCGTCGAATGCCTCAGCCCACCACCCGTCGAGTATGGAAAGATTCAAGCCGCCATTAAGAACGACTTTCTGCCCGCTGGTGCCGGAAGCTTCCAGCGGTCTTCTGGGTGTGTTCAACCACACGTCGACGCCCTGCACCAGATGCCGGCCCACGTTGATATCGTAGTCTTCGACAAAAATAAATTTGTCGGAGAATTGCGGATCTCGCATCAGATCGGCAATCTGCCGCAGGACGTCCTTTCCCGGACCGTCGTTTGGATGCGCTTTGCCCGCGAAAACAAATTGCACGGGCCGCTTCGGATCGTTCACCATCAGCGCCAGCGTCTCCAGGTCGGCCAGAATCATGTTGGCCCTTTTATAGGTCGCAAACCGCCGCGCGAACCCGATGGTCAAAGCGTCCGGACTGAACAATCGCGAGAGATCCTCGATAACGTCGGAACGTTCCCCCCGCCGCTTGCTCTGCTCCACCGCGCGCAAGCGGACAAAGTCGAGCAGTTGAGATTTGAGTGACAGGTGAATTTCCCAGAGCTCGCCATCGTCGACATTATCAATTCCTTCCCAGGTCCGAGGCTCACTGCTGCGTTCGCGCCACTCGGTTCCGAAGTGCCGGTCGTAGAGCTGAGCCATTTGCGGCGCGAGCCAGGTCGGCACGTGAACTCCGTTGGTGATGTGTCCAATCGGAATTGCGTCTTCCTGCGTGCCGGGAAACAGTTCGGTCCACATGGCACGGGAGACTTCACCGTGCAGCGCCGAAACAGCGTTGGCCCTGCGCGACATCGTCAGGCCAAGCACCGTCATGCAGAACTCTTCGCGTTCATCGAGAGGATTCACGCGGCCGAACTCCATCATCCGATCTTCCGGAAGTCCGAGTTCCTTCGCCAGCGGGCCAAGATGCTCTTCGATCAAATCCTCGTTGAACCGGTCGTGACCGGCCGGCACCGGAGTGTGCGTGGTGAAAACCACTTCCCTCGCAACCCGGGGCATCGCCTGTTCGAACGACAGGCCTTCGTCTTCCATGCGTGCGCGTACGGCTTCGAGCACTGCGAATCCGCTGTGTCCTTCATTCAGATGCAGAACAGAAGGCTGAATGCCGAGGGCCCTGAGCGCACGGAACCCCCCGACGCCAAGGAGCAGCTCCTGGCGAATTCGAACGCGACCGTCGCCGCCATACAGCCGCGATGTCAATTCACGATCTTCCGGTTCGTTGCCCTCAACATTTGTGTCAAGCAGGTACAGATCGATTCGACCCACGCGCACGCGCCAGACTCTGGCACGAATTACGCCGCTGCGCGTCTTCACCTGCACGATGACTCTCTCGCCGCCGGCACTGATGGCGGGCTCCATGGGCAGCATGTTCACATCGTTCTCGATGTAGTCCTCCTTCTGCCAGCCACCCGGATCCAATCGCTGCCTGAAATATCCCTGCCCATAGAACAAACCAATTCCAACCAGTGGGATATCCAGATCCGACGCGCTCTTGATGTGATCCCCCGCCAGAATGCCGAGGCCGCCGGAATAAATTGGCATCGACTCATGAAGTCCGAACTCCGCAGAGAAGTACGCCACCGGCCGCGCTCGAAGAACTCCGGCGTGGGTTGCGCCCCAGGTGCGGGGGGCCTGCAGGTATTCCCGCTGCCGGCGGTAGGCATAGTTGATCCGGCTGTGCAGCACCAGCTGTGTGGCGCGCTTGTCGATCTCCGGAAGCTGCAGAAGCGACAACAAGGCGATAGGGTTGTGGTTGAGCTGTCTCCAGCGATCGGGATCGAGATCCAGGAACAGGCTGGTTGAAGTGTGATCCCAGCTCCACCACAGGTTGCGGGCCAGCGACCACAGCCGCTCCTGCGACGGCGCGATGAACTGGTCCAACGTTCGAGCTTCACTGACCACCGGAGCTACCTCTGCGGCTGCGTCCACCAGCATGCGCACTTCGTCGTCCACGAAAACGCGAGCCTCAATGGTCTGGACCACGAGCACTCCCTGCAACACGCCACGATCGATCAACGGGACTCCCAGAAAGGATTGATAGGCGTCTTCATCGGCATCGATGAAATATTTGAAGCGGGGGTGATTCTGCGCCTGAGATAGGTTCACAGGGCGGACGAGTTCCGCCACCAGTCCCGCAAGGCCCTCGTGCAGGCCGAGCCGCAGATTGCCGATGCACGAGCGGCGCAACCCGCGCGTTGCCGCAAGCACCAGTTTGGCGCGGTCCGGCTCAAGCAGGTATGCCGAACAGACGTCGGTGCCAAACCGCCGCGCGATCAATTCGACCAGATTCATCAGGGTCTCCGCGGGCTTGCCGGCTTCACGCGCAAGGTTCGCGATTTCTTCCAGGGTCAATACATGCATGGCGCCGCGCTTTTGTGCAGGTTGGTTCATTTGTCCGACCGTCTCCTTCCCGAGTTCAGCTGGGTCCTGCGGCGATCTTCCTGAACCCGCAGGATGTTGTCTTTCAATTTCTCGCCGTTTGTCGCTTCAGTGGCTTTCCCATTCTGTTGGTTGTCGCGCAGAGTCACATATGCGAACGAGGGAGACGACTGCGCCACCAAATCGCGAACCAGCCGGACCGATTCCACGGGAAAACCCTTGGACTCGAACAACTCACGCAATTCGGATTCTCGGCAATTCCAGGGAACATTCGAGATGAAGATCTGGGGCATGACACCTTCTGCAATTTACGGTCGTTACTGTTTGGACGTCGGTGTCGGGGTTGGAGGTACGGCGCCGTACCTGCCACCTTTTGTAAACCCTGCATCACTGAGAGTCAAGGGTTCTATCTCATGTCCGTCTTCGTGAATACCCTCAGTTCGTTTGCCGGCGCAACTTTCCCGCCTGCTCACTTAAGTTGTCAGGCGGCGTCAGATCGACTACGGTAGTCTACACTTCAGGGAACCGCATCTTATGAACCTCAACACATACTTACGTCGTGTGTGGCCCGCAATGTTACCGGTGTTTGTCGTTGTGGCATTGAGCCTGGTTCTGGGATCCGCGGGAATTCTCGTCAGCCAGATTCGTCTCGACACCGACCTGGTGGTGGTACCGGTCAGCGTTCGGGACACGAAGGGCGAGTTCGTGACCGACCTGACGAAAGACGATTTCATTGTTCTCGAAGATGGACAGCCGCAGACCATCACGAATTTTGACAACGACCCCCAGAAGATGTCCGCGGCCATCGTGATCGACGACGGAGTCAGCGCGAATTCATTGCGGCGCGTGTCTTCACTCCTGTTTGCAATTACGGCGGGATTTACAACGGACGATGAAATGGCCGTCTTCCGTTACGATCATGTCGTCAGCAAGCTTGCGGATTTCAGCAGCGGACCCAAGTCACTTGAGAAAAGTTTCAAGGTCATCTCCGATATCGCCGATTCACGGCAGCCGGAACCGGAAGAGTTGATCAAAGGCGGACCGGGCTGGCTGCGCTCGATATTCGGCGTCTTCGAATATGGCAACAAGTCGGACGGAATGAACCACGTGCTTCACGACGCGATTTTCGAAGCCAATGCCGCCCTGAAGAGCCGGTCGACCGAGCGCCGAAAAGTTATTCTCGTTGTCTCGGATGGCCGGGTGACCCGGGGGAACATGCACTCCCTCAAGGAAAACACCGACCTGCTTTTGCAGAATAATATCCAGGTCTTTGGAGTTTCCACGGACTATGCGAAGTTCGGATCCTTCGGAGCACTCAGCGACTACGCCAGCGCCACCGGAGGGGATGTGCATGACGGAGGAACCGACAAAACCCTGGAGCATGCGTTCAACCAGGTCCCGGAGCAGGCGCGTCACCAGTACATTCTGGGATACACATCGAGGAACACGAAAAGCAGTCCCGGAGCATTCCGCACCATCACCGTAAAGACCCGCGAGTCCAACCTGAAAGTGACCCACCGCAAGGGCTACGTTCGCTTCGCACCTCAAAATTCTCAATAAATATGGAGAGCCGCGCCGCGCGGACATATAATCGCCCGCGCGAGGAATCAGAATGCGACGATCCATTGTGAAAAAAATCGGACTGGTGTTCACGGGCACTCTTCTGTTGCTGACGCAGACAGGAACGGGACAACGCGGATCCGCAGTCGGAGAGTGGCGGCACTACGGCGGAGATGCGGGCGGCACGAAGTATTCGCCGCTGGATCAGATCAACGCTTCCAACGTCAGCAAGCTGCAGATTGCCTGGCGGTGGAAGACCTCGACGCTCGGCCCTCCGGTGGATTCGAACTGGGAAGTCACTCCACTGATGATCGGCAGCACCGTTTACTTCACCGCCGGAAGCATGCGCGCGGCCGTTGCAGTCGATGCTGCATCCGGCGATACGAAATGGATCTACCGGCTGGATGAAGGGACTCGCGGCTCGCGCGCGCCTCGCATCAACAACCGCGGATTGGCGTATTGGTCGGACAACGCCGGCAATGAGCGGATCATTCTGATCACTCCCGGCTATCAAATGGTCGCGCTCAATGCGAAAAGCGGAAAGACGATTCCGGATTTCGGCACCGGCGGCATCGTCGATCTGTGGAACGGCCTTGGGCGCGAGGTCCAGCCTAACCAGATCGGATCCTCTTCGCCGGCAATTATCGTTGGCGATGTTGTCGTCATGGGCGCCGCTCTCCTGGGCGGAAATTCCCCGCCGACGATGAACAATGTGCCGGGCTATATCCGCGGCTACGACGTTCGATCCGGAAAACTTCTGTGGACGTTTCATACCGTTCCCAAGCCTGGCGAGTTCGGGTATGAAACCTGGGAAGACCATTCCGCCGATCACAATGGAAATACCGCCGCGTGGGCGCCGCTGAGCGCCGATCTAGAACTGGGTTATGTCTACATTCCCGTCGAGATGCCAACCGGCGACTACTACGGCGGGCACAGGCCCGGCGACAATCTGTTCGCCGACAGCGTGCTTTGCCTGGACGCGAAGACCGGCAAACGAGTCTGGCACTACCAACTGGTGCACCACGATGTGTGGGACTTCGATATCGGATCGGCTCCGGTCCTGCTCGACGTCAACGTTGCCGGCAGGCCGGTGAAGATTATTGCGCAGGTGACCAAGCAGGGATTCACCTACGTCTTCAATCGCGTGACCGGTGAACCCATCTGGCCCATCGTCGAACGACCGGTTCCACAAACGGACGTGCCGATGGAAAAGACCTCTCCAACGCAGCCGTTTCCAACGAAACCGCTGCCATTCGATCGGCAGGGTGTCACGGTCGATGACCTGATCGACTTCACGCCTGCGATCAAAGCCGAAGCGCTGCGCATTGCCTCGCAATACAAACTCGGACCGCTGTTCACGCCGCCGATCGTGGAAAACACCGGCGGCAAGCTGGCCACTCTCACGGTTCCGCATAACCAGGGCGCGGCCAACTGGGAAAGCGCGGCGGCGGATCCGGAAACCGGAATCCTTTACGTTCCCTCCATCACCAACTGGTGGGGCAGCGCACTGACTCCGGGAGGTACGCGATCGGACATGGCATACGTGGGCCGCGCATCGCGCGTGGAAGCGCCGATGGGATTGCCGTTGATCAAACCGCCATGGGGACGCATCACGGCAATCGATTTGAATACCGGCGATCATGTGTGGATGGTTCCCAACGGCCATGTGCCGGACTACATCAAAAACAATCCCGCGCTGGCCGGAATCGATTTGAGCGGGGCGGGAAATCCCGAACGGTCACCATTGCTGGTGACCAAGACGCTTCTCTTTTCGGGCGATGGCGCGGGACTGTTCTCCTCGGGGCCTCAGGGCGGCGGCAAACTGTTTCGGGCTCTCGACAAGAAATCCGGCAAGACGGTTTTTGAAATGGAACTGCCGCTGAATGAGACGGGACTGCCGATGACCTACATGGCGGGGGGAAAACAATACATCGTCCTTGCCGTGGGAGCTCGCAACACCGCGGCCGAATTGATCGCGCTCTCACTGCCCTGACAGAATAAAATGCGGGGACAGAGGGGACAGTCCCTCATTCCCTCATTTATTTGGTGGCCTTCGGCGCAACCATCTTCGTAACGCGACCAACGCTGGTATCCCCCGCATACAAGTTGTCCTGCTTATCAAACACCCAGTAGCTGGCTTCGATGAACTGGCCGGTTCCAATCCCCATTCCGTTCCCAATCGCACCGACGACTCGACCGTTCCGGTCCAGCTTCAGGAACTGTCCATCCTGGCCGCTGGCCATCCACGGATTCCCGCGCGAATCGAAACGCAGCGCGCAGACCAGGTTTCTCATCTGCATCGTTCGAAAAAATTTTCCATCGCCGCTGTACACCACAATCCGATACTGTTCGCGGTCACCGATCCACACATCGCCATTCGTCGGATCCACGGCCAACCCGTGCACGGAGTCGAACTTCCCTTGCCCCACGCTGTTGCCGTACCACTGACTGATGAACTTCCCGGTCTTGTCGAGATGGATCACCCGCGCAGCCCCAAGATTGTTCGCAGTATCGTCGGAATCCGTATCATTGGGACTCTCGTCCGCATGACCTTCGCCGATGTACACATCGCCGCCCGCTCCGAACGCGATCATCACCGGCTGCCACAGCAGCCGCTGTCCCTTGGTCTCGTTCCAGTCTCCGCGCCGGCCTCTCTCGCCGAGCGTCATCAGGAGTTCCCCACGCGGGCTGAGCTTCATCACGGTCGCGCCGTTGGTATCGGCGATCCAAACATTGTCCTCCGCATCGACGGCCATGCCGTGCGCCTTGTCCTGATGACCGATCACATCGTCGCCGATCTGCAGGATCAATTTGTTATCCGGATCGAACTTGTAAAGTTGCGGACTGCCCGCCGCCTTGCGTTGAAACACCCAGAGGTTGCCTTTCGAATCCAGCGCCACCGACGGCACTCCACCGGCGCCGGGAGGCAGCGCATACGGATAGGTGAACGTGTAGCCCAACGTCTGTTCCCACTCGACGCGCTGCAATGCCTGGCGTCCCGGCGTCTGCCGATTCCCGCAAAGCGGCGAGCGGCTGCATCCGGGCGTGCGAGGAATTGCGGGCGAAGCAGCCGCTGTTGCCGCAGGAACAGCAGCGGGCCGGGCTGCGGGAGCGGCTCCTCGCGCGGGAACGGTGACTTTTCCATCCGGATCGACAACCGTATTCCCCCCCGGATCGGGAAACGATCCTTGCAGAACCCATGCGGGTGATCCGCCTTCGGCAGGCCCGCGCGTGGGCGGCTGAGTCTGCGAGGAAGCTTCGGCAGAAAATAGACTCGCGACAATTGCCGCAGCGGCAACTCCAGCAATATTGCGTGCGTTCATTTCGGTCTCCCTGTTGTTTTGTTCGGAACGCTGAGATCGGCCCTATCTTGCCATTAGAACCGGAACCTGGCACCAAAATAGATCCTGCGGCCAACCGCATCGTTCAAATTCGGATCGGCAAACGCGCTGGTTGACGCTCCGGCCAGTTCGATAAATGGAGTGACGCTCGTGGTACCGATGTGATTGAAGACGTTTGTTGCCGTCGCGCGAAATTCCATCGACGAGCTGTTTATCGAAAACCTCTTGAAGACAGAAATGTTGGTTTGATTCGTGCGAGTATCGCGCAGGGAGTTTCTCTCCGCATTGCCAAACGGCGTATTGAACAGCATTTGTGCACGCCGCGCGTTGATGATAAATCGCACACCGTCTCTGGTCGTGTTGACGGTCGCTGGTGTCGTCCTGTTGATCGCGTTCATGCTGATCAGCTGATCGACGTTGGTCGCGCATCCCTGGCCGTAAAGCGCACACGCATCCCCGGCGTACACTCCCACGGAGTTCGCCGAAGCCGATGGGCTGCCCAGAAACGGACGCGCGATGTCGAGAGACTGATTGAACGCGCCGATGAAGGCCAGATCGTAGTAATCCCCGGTGGTCAGAAATCTTGCCTCGCCGAATTGCGCCGGAGTATAGGGCTGGCCCGAAGCAAGAATATTGGAGCTGGAGATCCCCCAACCTCCAAACACTTTCCCTTTAATGCCGTGCTGGCTGGACAGAAACGGCAGCTGTTCTGAAAACGTCAGCGTCAGAACATGCGGTATGTCCAGGCCGGACGTTGTGAATTCCTCTCTATTGGGATCCGCTGGATTCTGGGAGAACGTGATGGTATTGCCCGCGCCGAACGTGCTGAATATTTCGCTCGCGTTGTCGAGAGTCTTGCTCCATGTATAACCCCCGCGAATCGTGAGCTGCTTGCGAATATTGATGATCCGATATTCCAGTTGAAGAGCGTTATAGCGGGAGTGCCCCGAGTTGTCGACACGCTGAACCACTCCCTCCTGACAGTTCACTCGCCCGGTGGCCGACGGAATGGCCGCACTCGGTGACGGACAGGGAACCAGAGTGCTGGGAATCCGAGTTGGGAAGTTTGCCTTGAGATCTGCAATGTAAGGATTCCCATTCGTCGCGCGAAACAGTTTCGATGCACGGTTCCCCACATAGCGCACCTCGAGGACCGAACTTTTGCGAATCTGGCGCTCGTAGCCCAGAGTCCAGCTCTTCACTTGATCCGGGCCAAAGTCGTCCGACAGCCTGGTTTGCGCGAAAGTGCGCGGATCCTGGACGCCCTGCGTGACGAAGGGCATCAATGCAGCCGCCACATTCTTCCCTGTTGGAATGTCGGGCAGCGGTTTAGTGGAGGCGCTGGCCCCCGAAAAAATAACCGGAAGCGCTGCCGGCGACCTGAAACTCGTGTTCATCACAATGTTGTAAAACGGCGGATCGTAAAGCAGACGATAGCCGCCACGAATGACCGATCTCCCGTGCCCGGCAAAGAATCCGCCTCCTTGCGAGGAGTAGGCAAATCCGATGGAAGGCCCGAAGTTGGTCTTCGACGACGGAGGCGCCGTTGTGGTCCGCAGCGAAAGCGGCAGAGCAGGATTCCACAGTCCTTGAACGCTTTGCTCGCGGGCCTCGACCGCTTGATGGAGAAGATCTGCCGGCGAGCCAAAATAACTCCATGTCACGCCCGGGCTCAGCGTGAGGTTCGACGAGATTCTCCAATCGTCCGCAAAATAGAGGAACGTGTCGTTCTGGCGGATGCGAAACTTCGGGTCTCCAATTCGCAGATCCACGGATGAAGGAGTGTTATTGAAAAAGCTCGCCCAACTCGAATACGTGTATCTGCCATTGGCTTCGGGCATGAAAACATTTGTCCCGCGTTGCGCGGTGTAGTTCACGCCGGCTTTGAAGCGATGCCTCCCCACCACATCGCTCCAGTTATCCTGCGCCTGCCATGTATTGGCAAGCCGTCCCTGAGGGAGCGTTGGATTTGCGCCGAATCCAAGCAGATTGGATGGCGTGAACTCGACTCTCGTAATCGCATCGTTCAATTGGCCTGTGAATGGAACCGAGTTGCCGGCGTTATTGCCTCCCAGCTGAAAGTTCATGCGGCTGAATCCGAACCTGCTTTCGTTAACCATTTGAGTGTTGAAACTTCGCGTCCAGCTGACGAGAACCGATTGTGACAGCGACTGCTCGTTCACCGGATAACCGCTGACGGCGTCGGTGGACGAGAATCCGTTAGGACTCAGTGCGCCGTGGAATAGAGACGATCTACTGGTGCCGTTCGTGTCGAAGTCCGTTTGACGATTGAACAAATACCGCGCGGTTATCGCATTCGCGCCCATAAGGAAGTCCGTTCGCGCGATCGATCCAAAGCCGTGCAGCGGGGTCGACAACGTGCGGCTGACTCCACCAAGCTCGACAGAAGAGCAGGTGCCAATGGTTTGTATCTGGGGATTGACCGGCGCAGGATTGCCTGCGGTCATTGCGTAAGGCCCGAATTGACGAAGCGCAGAAAGGCTCGCGCTGGCCGGGAAACACGTCAAAAGCTGCTCAATCCCGAATGGAGTCGGAGTCAGATCGCTGGTGCGGAAGTTTGTTCGGGTGTTGTAGACCTCGAGATTCGATCCGCCGAACACAAAGAGTTTGTTGCGAAGCAATGGCCCGCCGATTGTGGCGCCGGCAAATGCATCATTGGATTTTGGGATGGACTTCAAATGTTGAAACGGCTTGCCGAAGTTTGTGATGCTCTCGAATCGGGAACTACTCTCGCTTCCATAGAGGCTACCGTGCCATTTATTGGTTCCCTGCTTTGTGATCACATTGACCACCGATCCCGAATTTCTGCCGTACTCCGGGCCAAACCGGTTCGTTGTCAGCACATATTGCTGCACGAACTCCGGGTCCGAAACGAAAAGGAATGGTCCGCCGATGGAACTGTCGTTGTTGTACTGACCGTCAATCTGCTGGTCGTTGCTTCTCGAGCGCAGGCCATGGACGGAAAACTCCGTACCGTTGTAATTGCTGAACGAGACGTCGCGCGAGTCGGTAACACCGGGGATGAAGAGAGCCAGATAGTCCAGTCCCACGCCGGCATTTTCCTGAATCCCCGCAAATGTGCTTAGTTCTCTTCCGGAGAAAGCGCCTGACACCTGTGCCTGAGTGGATTCGACCAGCGGAGTGTTGGGAGTTGAGTCCCCCGCAGTGAGATGGATGTTGGTGAGCGAAGCGTCCTTCCCTGCGATCACGGGAACATCCTGGATTTCCAAAGTACGAAATCCCCTCGACGTGACTTCGACGGAGTACGTCCCAGCCGGCATCAGGTTTATCCGAAACATACCGGCGCGATCGGAGGTTGCCGTAACACTCGCGCCAGTGTCGACATTCGTCGCTTTGATCGCCGCACTGGGAACAACGGCTCCGATGTAATCGGTAACGGTGCCGGAGATGGATCCCTTCAATACCTGCGCAGTTGCCGGAGCGCTGAGTGCAAGCAGTATGGTTGTCACAAAAGTCACGAAATAACGAAGGCGGCAGTCTGCGTTCATATCGGCTCCCCTGGTGAAATTCGAACCTGAGATTCGATCTCAGGGCCTTTGGTTTGCCAGAACCTAAGCCGACTGTCCTGTGGAGTCAATTGGAATTTGGTCCGATAAGCGGCGGCGTTAGAGGTTTTGACCCCGGTTCGCGCATTAGTAAGCGAGGAGGGAATCATGAGAATTCAAATCGCAACCCTGATCGCTGTGGTTTCAATCACTTTCGTCTCGCCAATATTTGCCCAGAAGGCGGAATCCACCCCTGGAAAGCTGGAAATGAAGAAGTGGGATGCCGGAGGCAGCCTGGGAATGCTCGGAGCCAGGCGCAGTGAATTTGGTGGCGCCGGAACAAACAGCTGCGGCTGCACCGGA
>Ga0209488_10000821_pt1 | contig 26315 bp, 23 predicted proteins | sample Rivendell_Oct201_8_FD_188349 | JGI IMG/M metagenome (GOLD analysis project Ga0209488, IMG submission 188349) | Vadose zone soil microbial communities from the Eel River Critical Zone Observatory, Northern California, USA -... | ecosystem: Environmental > Terrestrial > Soil > Vadose zone >...
CACCGGCACAGCATTGCCGACAAAGGCGCATCTCGATTTTCAGCTGGCGCATGCCCGGGCGCGCGACGCGGTATACGCCGCATTCGACGCCGAAGCGATTGCCACGCGAGTGCGAGAGTGCGGTTTGGAGCCCCTCTTCCTGCGCTCGGCGGCGGGAGACCGCGCTACCTACCTGCGCCGCCCCGATCTTGGGCGGCGGCTTGATCCCAAATCGCGCGAGCGCCTAGGGGCTTGTCCCGAAGGTGCAATCGATCTGTTGTTTGTGATTGCCGACGGACTTTCCGCCACAGCCGTCAATGCGCACGCCGGCGCGCTGCTGCGGGCCACCCTCCTCCGGCTCGACCCATCGCTTCGGATCGGTCCCGTCGCAATCGTCGAGGGCGGCCGTGTCGCGATCGGAGACGAGATCGGTGGTATTCTTGGCGCCGCGCTCGCGGCTGTACTGATCGGCGAACGGCCAGGTCTCAGCGCTGCCGACTCGCTGGGGGTCTATGTGACCTCGCAGCCGGCGCCGGGCACGGTCGATGCGGCGCGCAATTGCCTGTCCAATATTCATCCCGCCGGGCTGCCGATTTCATCGGCCGCCGAGCGTCTGGCTGATCTGCTGCACACGGCATGGCGCCATCGTATGACCGGGGTCGCGCTCGGCCAGCGCCTCGCCACGCACGCCTCGGCACGGATCGGCCAGGGAGGCTAGGTCGGCGGTGCTCCAACACGGCAACAGCTATGAGGACGTCTATCGCGGCTTCCGCTGGGACGTGCCGGCGCGGTTCAACATCGGCGTCGCCGCCTGCGACCGACACGCCGACGGCACTGGCCGGCTGGCGCTGATCTATGAGGCGCCCGACGGCAGGGTTGAACGGTTCACCTTCGATGATCTGAAGCGGCTCTCGAACCGCTGCGCCAACGCGCTGGCGGGCTTTGGAGTAAAGGCCGGCGACCGGGTCGGCGTGCTACTGCCGCAGCGGCCCGAAACCGCGATCGCGCATCTCGCGATTTATAAGCTCGGCGCGATCGCCGTGCCGCTCTTTGTGCAGTTCGGCCCGGAAGCGCTCGAACATCGGCTGGCCGACAGCGGCGCCAAGGTCCTGATCACCGACGGCGAAAACCTCGCCAAGATCCCGCCGACCTTACCCGATCTCGCAACAATCCTGATCGTTGAAGGCGAAACCCGCGGTCACCCGCTGTTCTGGCCGATATTGGAACGCGCCCGTGACGCATTCGCGCCCGCGGATACCGCTGCCGAAGATCCGGCGCTGATCATCTATACCTCCGGCACGACCGGAAAGCCGAAGGGCGCGCTCCATGCGCATCGCGTGTTGCTCGGGCATCTGCCCGGCGTGCAATTGCCGCACGATTTCTTCCCGCAACCGGGCGATCTCTATTGGACACCGGCGGATTGGGCGTGGATCGGTGGGCTCCTCGATGTCTTGCTGCCGAGCCTCTATTTCGGCGTGCCGGTGTTGGCGCATCGCGCCCGCAAATTCGATCCGGAGGAAGCCTTCGCGCTGATCGGCCGCCACGGCGTGCGCAATGCCTTCCTGCCGCCCACCGCCCTCAAGATGATGCGGACGGTGCCCTCACCGCGCCAGCGCTTCAAGTTCGATCTACGCTCGGTCGCGAGTGGTGGCGAGGCGCTCGGTGAGGACATTCTCGCGTGGTCGAAGGAAGCGCTCGGCATCGCGGTCAATGAATTCTACGGTCAGACCGAGGCCAACCTGCTGGTCGGCAATTGCGCCTCGCTCTATCCGGTGCGGCCGGGCTCCATGGGCCGTCCGATCCCAGGGCATCGAGTCGCCGTTGTATCGGATCACGGCGAGCCGCTGCCGCCCGGCGAGACCGGGATCATCGCTGCCAAGCGTCCCGATCCAGTCATGTTTCTCGGCTACTGGAACAATCCCGAAGCGACCGCCGCAAAATTCGCTGGCGATTGGCTGCTGACCGGCGATGTCGCGCTGCAGGATGACGCCGGCTACATCTGGTACAAGGGGCGCGAGGACGATCTGATCTCCAGCGGCGGCTATCGCATCGGCCCGACCGACATCGAGGATTGCCTGATGAAGCACGCGGCCGTGCTGATGGCGGCGGTGGTCGGCCACCCCGACCCGCTGCGCGGCGAGATCGTGCGCGCCTTCGTCGTCGCGAAGCCGGACACCGACACCGGGCCGGCGCTTGCCGAGGAGATCCGCGTCTTTGTCGGACAGCGGTTGGCTTGGTATCAGGCGCCGCGCGAAATCGTGTTTGTCGACGAGTTGCCATTGACCGCGACCGGCAAGATCATCCGCCGCGAATTGCGCGTCCGCACGGAGTTATAACGAATGCCTGCTCTCGACTCCCGGCAGAAGGCCGAGCGCATCGCCGCCCTGTTTCGCGAGCGACATCAGATCGACCTCCTGCCGCCCGAGCTGATGCCGGCGGACCTGGATGAGGCCTACGTGGTCCGCGCCGCGTTCGAGGCGATCGAGAGGGCGCGCGGGCGGGGCGAGGTCGTCGGATACAAGATAGGCCTGACCACGCCGATCATGCAAAAGCTGTGCGGCGTCGACGAGCCGTGCTACGGCGCGATCTTCGCGACTGAGGTGCGCCACCGCCGCGCCGAATTGCCGGTGCGGGATTATTGCCGGCTCGGGATCGAGACCGAAATCGCGGTGCGGCTCGGCGAGGATCTGCCGCAGGGCGGAAGCGCTGATCGCGTCGCTGCCGCGGTGGAGAGCTGCATGGCGGCGATTGAAGTTCTCGAAGATCTGCGACACGACTACACGCGACTCAGCGCGGCCGCGATGGTCGCCGGCAATGTGTGGAATGCCGGTGTCGTGGTCGGTCAGCCGGTCAGCGATTGGCGGCGCCTCGATCTCGCGAACGTTGTGGCGCGCCTGACGATCAACGGCCGCGAGATCGGTCATGGCACCGGCGGCGACGTCATGGGCAACCCGCTCAATGCGCTGACCTGGCTCGCCGACAAACTGGCGGCCGCAGGGACACCGCTCAAACGCGGCATGATCGTCATGACCGGCAGCATGGTGCCGATCCAGTTCCCGGCCGCCGGCGACCACGCCATTGTGGAAGTCGAAGAGCTCGGCACCGCCGAGCTCGTCGCGACCTGAGACGTGCCCGATCTCTATTGGTTTGTGCGGCCGCTGTTGCGGGCGCTGCCGCCCGAGACGGCGCATCGCTTGACGCTGACGGCGCTCGCCGCCGGATTGGGCGGCACAAGTCGGACCCCCGATCTGCCCGAATTGCGGCAACGAGTATGGGGCCTCGATTTCCCGAACCCGATCGGCATCGCCGCCGGTTTCGACAAGGATGCGCAGGCCCCCGAACCGCTACTGCGGCTCGGCTTTGGCTTTGTCGAGATCGGCACGGTGACGCCGCGGCCACAGTCCGGCAACCCGATACCACGTGTGTTCCGGCTCGAAGCCGACGGCGCGTTGATCAATCGCATGGGTTTCAACAGCGGCGGGCTCGACCTGGTCGTGCAACGCATGAGGGCGCGCCGGCACGAGGCCGGCATTGTCGGCGTCAATGTCGGCAAGAACCGCGACAGCGCCGATGCCGCACCCGATTATGCCGAGGCGGTGCGCCGCGCCGCGCCGCTTGCCGATTATCTCGTGATCAATGTGTCGTCGCCGAACACGCCGGGACTGCGGGAGCTGCAGGCCCGCGCTGCGCTCGAAGCGCTCCTGCGCCAAGTGGTCGACGCGCGCCACCAATCCGGCGCCCGGCCGCCGCTGCTGGTCAAAATCGCCCCGGATCTTACCGCGGGGGAGCGCGCCGATATCGCCGCGGTTGCGCTCGCGGCTGGCATCGACGGGATCATTGTCAGCAACACGACGGTTGCGCGCCCGCCGGGGCTGCGAAGTCCCCGGGCCAGCGAAGCCGGAGGGCTCAGCGGACGCCCGTTGTTCGAGCCGTCAACGGCGTTGCTCGCGGAGATCTATCGACTGACGGAGGGCCGGCTACCGCTGATTGGCGTGGGCGGAGTAGCGAATGCTGAAAATGCCTATGCCAAGATCCGCGCCGGCGCATCGCTCGTGCAGCTCTATACGGCGCTGGTCTTTGGCGGCCCAACCCTGGTCGGCGAGATCAAGACGGGTCTAGCCGCTCTGCTCCACCGTGACGGTTTCGCTGCTGTCGCCGAGGCGGTCGGCGCCGACCATGCTAAGGTTCCGCAAGTCTCGGTTGGCACCAGCGGGGCATCGTGACCATTCGCGTCATCAGCGGCGTGCGAGAGATTGCACCGGGGTATGACGGCTTCATCCTCGATCTCTGGGGTGTCGTGCATGACGGCACGGCGCCGTTCCCGGGCGTGCTCGACTGCATGGAGCGGCTGATCGCAGCGGGCAAACGGCTCGTGCTGTTGTCCAACGCGCCGCGCCGGTCGGACGATGTCATCCGGCGCATCACCCGGATCGGGGTTCCGGAGCGGCTCTATCACAGCGTTATGTCTTCAGGCGAAGAAGCATGGCTGCATCTCAAGCATCGGAGCGAGCCGTTCTATGCCGCGCTCGGACACCGCTGCCTCCATATCGGTTCCGAGCGCGACCTCGAAATCCGCGAGGGGCTGGACCTCGCGTTTGTCGACACGCCGGCTGAGGCGGACTTCATCCTGAACACCGGCCCGGCCGAATGGGATGATGCGATCGAGACTTACGCGCCGGTCATGCACGCCGCGCTCGCCCGCAGGCTGCCGATGGTATGCGCCAATCCGGATCTCGTCGTGGTGCATAACGGCAAGCCGGCTCTCTGCGCCGGCGCCTTGGCCGAGGAGTATCAGCGCCTGGGCGGCCGCGTGCGATGGCACGGCAAACCCCACCCATCGGTCTACGACAGCTGTCTCGGCCTGCTCGGGATCGCCGACAAGCGCCGCATCCTGGCGATCGGCGACAGTCTGCGCACCGATATCGCAGGCGCCGCCGGTGCCGGCATTGACAGCCTGTTTATTGCCGGCGGGATCCATGCGGCCGAGTTCAGCAGCAATGGCACGCTCGATCCCGAGCGCATCAAAGCCGCGCTCGCGGAGAATGGGCTCCATCCGGTCGCCGCGGCGGCGCGCTTCGTCTGGTAAGCCGAGCCGCCTGAGCTAATGCTCGGCGCGGTGCAGGATCGTACCCCGCATCCCGGTGTCGTATTCCTGCCCAAGCGTGGTCAGGATCACCGCTTGGGGCAGCTTCGGGCGGATCAGGCCCTTACGTTCGAGCGCGGCCCAGACCGCCGGGTTGCGCAACCCGGTCGCATCACGCGCCGCGACAATCGCCTCGCCGAGGTGGAAATGGTCGCCATGCGGATCGGGCAGCTGCGTGATCACAAGCCCGCCGGGCTCGTCCTCGGCGGCCGGCTTGCCGGCGACGCGCCCCAGCTCTTGCAGCAGGGTCAGCGTCTTTAGCTGCAGCGGGTTGAGGTTGAGGGGGTTGCGTTTGCTGGGCATATCTCTTGATTAACCGCCGAGTGCTGGCTGGGCAAGTAGGAGGTAGGGATGCTGAAAGGCAAATCCGCGATCATCACGGGCTCGACGAGCGGGATCGGGCTCGGCATCGCGTCGGCACTCGCCGCCGAGGGTTGCGATGTCATGCTGAACGGCTTTGGCGATCCGGCAGAGACGGAGCGGCTGCGCGCCGAACTCGCCGAACAGCACGGGGCACGCACTGCGTATTCTCCGGCCGATATGACAAAGCCGGCGGAAATCCGCGAACTCATCGCCGAGACCGAGCAACATTTCGGCGGCGTCGACATTCTCGTCAACAATGCGGGGATCCAGCATGTCGCGCCGATCGTCGAGTTTCCCGAAGAGCGCTGGGACGCGGTTATCGCCATCAATCTGTCGGCCGCGTTTCATGCGTCGAAAGCGGCATTGCCGCTGATGATCAGAAAAAAATGGGGACGCATCATCAATATCGCCTCGGCGCACGGGCTTGTTGCGAGCGGCGAGAAGGCGGCCTATGTCGCGGCCAAGCATGGTCTCGTCGGATTGACGAAGGTCACCGCGATCGAGGTGGCCAACCAAGGCGTCACCTGCAACGCTATTTGTCCCGGCTGGGTCTTGACGCGCCTCGTTCAGCAACAGATCGAGGCTCGCGCCAAGGCGCAGGGCATCCCCGTCGAGCAAGCGCGCGAGGATCTGGTGCGCGAGAAGCAGCCGATGCTCGACTACACGACGCCGGAGAAGATCGCCGCGCTCGCGGTTTTCCTGTGCGGCGACGCGGCCTCGACGATCACCGGCGCGGCGTTGTCGATCGACGGCGGCTGGGTCGCCCAGTAACTCCCGGAGCCTGATTTACGCCGCCGCGACGAGGCGCTGCGGCGCTGCAGCGCCGCTGACGTCCTCAATATCGAAATAGAGGTTCGACAGCGCCTCGGCGACCAATTCTTCGGTCAGCTCCGGGGGCATGTTGAAGCATTTGCACGCTTCGACGACCTGGTCGCAGATAAAGCGCGGCTGGTAATAGGCGAGCCCAAAGCCGCCACCGCGCAAGCGCTCGACGACGAAGTCGAATACATCATCGGACAGCGTCAGCGCGCGCGATTTCGCGACGCCATCGAAGATCTGGCGGTATTCCTCGCGCGTCGGCTCGAACAGCTTGATCTTGTATTGCATGCGGCGCAGGAACGCCGCCTCCATAAGATCGGCTGGCTGCAGATTGGTCGAGAAGATCATTAAGACATCAAATGGCAGCGAGAACGTCAGGCCGGTGATCAGCTTGAAATAATCGACCTGGTTTTCCATCGGTACGATCATGCGGTTCAAGAGCTCGTCGGGCTTGAACTTCTGCCGGCCGAAATCGTCGATCAGCAGCATGCCGTTCAGGGCTTTCAGATGCAGCGGCGCATCGTAAAACTTGGTTTCTACGCTGTGCTGAAGATCGAGCATGTCGAGCGTCATCTCGCCGCCGGTCACGACAACAGGCCGCTTGCAGGCGACCCAGCGCTGATCGAATGTCTCGCGGTGCAATCCGATCCCGGCGGGCGCAGCAGCGGCAGCGGCGGCCGCCTGGGTCACGGCCGGCTTGTGCAAGGACGGGTCGAAGATGCGGATGATCTGCCCGCCGATCTCGAGCGCATAGGGGATGTAGACGACGTCCTTAAAGATCGTCGAGATGCGGGTCGCCAAGGTCGTCTTGCCGTTGCCGGGCGGCCCGAAGAGCAACACACTGCGGCCGGCATTCACGGCCGGCAGCAGCTTGCGGATGTAGTGCTCCGGCACGACGAGTCCTGCGAAGCCTTGACGTAGAGCATCGGCATCGAGCTGCTCGTTCGAGATGCGCTGGCCGAGCACCTGGTCCTGATAGGCCTGGAGGTTTACCGGCGCGGGGCCGAGATAGAGGTTCTGGTCGAGGGCTTCCTTGGCAGCGCCTCGGCCGGTCTCGCTTAGCGCATGGCGGATCGATAGCGCCAGCCCTCCCGGCGCGGCGCCCACCGCCTGAATTAGCCTTTGCTGGACAGCGTCGTCGATCAGCTGCTGCACGCCGCGACGCGGCAGTTTGAGCCGCTCGGCAAGGTCGAGGACGGTCTCGCAGCCCTCGATCAGCATGAATTTAAGCATCAGGTTGAGAAGACTGCGAGGCGAGATGCCGGTCTCTTCGAGATTGGCGGGCACCGCCGGCGCCGTGTTCATCACCTCAGCCAGTTGCTCGGCCGTGAGGAGCCCCATCGCGATCAGATTGTCGCCAAGCCGGCCGCCTTCGGTGAGCTGGCGCGCCAACGCCGCCTCGATATCGGCGGCGTTCACCAGCCCACGGCCGACCAGAATGTCCCCCAATTGCATGTAAACCCTGACCTCTTGGGGTGCGACGCGGGCCCAACCTACCGGCCCGATGGTAAAAACTTGATGATGTAAGTCGGATTTACTGCGGGCAGAACCCTCGCATTTGCCAGGAATTCAAGATGGGAAGCGGCGCTGGCAGCGATTGCCTGTCCCCGCGGCGACGGATCATAATGCGGAAAATGCAGCCCGGACGGCCCCGCAGCGCCGATGGGCTCGCTATGGAGGATGGCTCATGACCGGTTCACCTGAATTGCGCCCGCTCGGCGAGACGCTCGGCACCCAAGCCCTCGGCATCGACCTGTCACGGCCGTTGGACGACGCGACTTTCGGCTGGATCGAGCGCGCCTTCGCCGAGCATCCGGTGCTGGTGTTCCGCAACCAGAACCTCGGCCCCGCCGAACTTGCCACCTTTGGCCGGCGCTTCGGTGGGCCGCGGATCCATTCGCTCGTCAAATACCGCCACTCCGAATACCCGGAAGTCTCGTGGCTGACCAATGTCGATGCCGACGGCAAGGTCGACTGGTTCGGCGTCAAGCGCGCCACCGACTGGCACACCGACTCGCCCTATGACGACGACCTGCCGCGCCTCGCGATCCTGCACGCAAAGGAAGTGCCCGCGGCGAAGGGCGGCACGATGTTCGCCGATATGCGCGCGGCCTATGACACGCTCCCCGAGGCGATGAAGCAGCGCCTCGCCCGCCTTGTCGGGCTGCATGGCCGGGGCGATGGCCCAGCCGGCGAGCGCCTCTACAACGGGGATCTCGAACGCCAGACCGACCGCGACTATGCCGAGAAAGCGCATCCGGCGATCCGGATCCACCCGGTCACCGGCCGCCCGCTGCTGTTCGTCAACCCGGTGCATTGCCACGGCTTTGTCGGCATGGACAAAGATGAAGCGTGGCCGCTGATCGAGGAGTTGGCCGCCCATTCGACGCAGGAGCGGTTTGTCTACTATCACTCCTGGCAGGTCGGCGACGTCCTGATGTGGGACGAGGCGGCGACGATGCATCGCGGCGCCGGCGATTACGAGCCGCGCGAGCGCCGCATCATGCTGCGGACGATCGTTTATCCGAATTGACGCCTGCGTTCAGTCCCCTTCACCGTTTTGCGGCGAGGCGGTTCTCGTGAACCTGAAGATGGCACCAGGCGGCGCGCAATAGCGGCGTCACGAGGCCAAAGCGGCGGGCACGGCGCAACAGGTCGCCGATGATCGCCTCGGCTTCGGTGCGGCGGCCGGCTTCGAGGTCCTGACGCATCGAAGCGCTATTGGGGCTGCCGGCCTCGGTCAGCATCGTCTGCACCCGGTCCCGGCTTTGCGGCCGGGGCTGAAAGCCGGAGGCCGCGGCAATCGAAGCGACCTCGTCGATCGCCTCGACCATCAGCCGCTCCCCCTCCTGGGTCGCGACGATGTCGCCGACAGTACCGCGCATCAGGCAGTTCATCCCCGCCATCGCGCCGATCAGGATGAACTTCTCCCACATTTCGAGAAGGATGTTGTCGTTGGCCGGGGCGGCGACAGGGGTTCCCGCGAATTCCTGCTCGATGGCTTTCGTGCGCTCGCCGATCCCGCCGCCGCGCTCGCCATGCGCGATGCCGGACATGCGGTTGATGTGACGGACCGAGCCGTCGGGCAGCAGCACCGCCCCAACATAAGCGACACCCCCGAGCACCCGGCCCAGCCCGAAAGCGGCATCGAGCCGATCGAGATGCACGAGGCCATTGAGCAAGGGCAGGACCGCAGTTTCGGGCCCGACACCGGGGCGGATCGCCTCGATCGCGGCATCGAGGTCGTAATGCTTTGCGGTCAGAATGACGAGATCGTAGGGGCCGCCAATCCGGTCGGCTGTCGCGACCTTGACCGGCACTTGGAAATCGCCAAGGGCGCTGCCGACCTTGAGCCCGTGTTCGGCGAGAGCCGCGGCGCGCGGGGCGCGCACCAGAAAGGTCACGTCGCGGCCCCCTTCGGCGAGGCGCCCGCCGAAATAGCCGCCGACTGCTCCGGCGCCCAGCACCAAAATGCGCATGTCTCTCTCCCTCAGCTCGTCCGGAGCAGGATCTTGCCGATATGCGCGCTGGATTCCATCAGCCGGTGCGCCGCAGCGGCCTCGGCGAGCGGGAAGGTGCGGTCGATGACCGGGCGCACCTTCCCGGCTTCGATCAGCGGCCAGACCTTGTCGCGCAAATTGCGAGCGATCGCTGCCTTCTCCGCCACCGGGCGCGGCCGGAGCGTCGAGCCGGTGATCGTCTGGCGACGCATCATCAAATGCGCGAGGTCGAGGGTCACCTTGCTGCCCTGCAGAAAGGCAATCTGCACGAGGCGGCCTTCGAGCGCGAGTGAGCGCAAATTCTTCTCGACATAAGGACCGCCGACCATGTCGAGGATCACATCGACCCCCCTGCCCTGTGTCGCTTCCTTGAGGACGGCGACAAAATCCTCCTGCCGGTAGTCGATCGCGCGCTCGGCGCCGAGGTCGCGGCAGATGGCGCATTTCTCTGGGCTGCCGGCGGTCGCGAAGACACGCGCGCCAAAGGCGCGCGCGAGTTGGATCGCCGTCGTGCCGATGCCGCTCGACCCGCCATGCACGAGAAAGCTCTCGCCGGTGGCGAGCCGGCCGCGATCGAAGACGTTGGACCACACCGTGAAGAAGGTTTCGGGCAGACCGGCGGCATCGACGAGCGCAACGCCCTTCGGCACCGGCAGGCATTGCGGCGCCGGCGCGACGCAATATTCGGCATAGCCGCCGCCGGCAACCAGCGCGCAGACCGCATCGCCCTCATGCCATCCGGCCACCTCCGCGCCGAGCGCGGCGACGGTTCCGGAGACTTCGAGGCCGAGGATCGGCGAGGCGCCGGGCGGCGGCGGATAGTTGCCGGTGCGCTGCAGGATATCGGGACGGTTGATGCCGGCAGCGGCGACGCGGATCAAGACTTCGCCGGTCGCGGGGCGCGGCACCGGCCCTGTGGCGAGCACCAGGACCTCGGGCCCGCCCGGCGCTTCCATCGCGATGTAATGCATCTGCGCGGGGATCGTGATGCTCATTCCGCCCCTTTCGTCATTCCGGGGCGCCCTGGCGCATCAAAGATGCGCCACCTGACAGGCGCACCACGCGTGCGCCGAGAGGGGCGGCGAGCCCGGAATCCATATTCCAGCGGCCCGTGTTCATGGATTCCGGGCCTCGTCCTATGGGCGATCCCGGAATGACATCCGCCGGAACATGAGATCAGCGGGCGGCGGTGGTGCGGCCGTTGACAAGGGCGAGGCCGCGCAACACATCGATCGCCTCGCTCAACTGCTCGTCACTGGTCGTGCCGATATCGCCCGAGGCGACTGAAGGCTGCTCGCCTTTGGCCGGCTGCGTCGTCGCGCTCGGCTCCTTCGCAGGTGTGGTCGGGCCGCCCGGGGGGTTGCTTTGGGACGTACCGGGGCTGTTGCCGGGTTTCGCAGCCGGGGTGCCGTCCTTGGCGGCGTCGGGGTTCTTCAAGGCGCCGCGCAGATCGGCCTCGCGGCGGCGGTCCGCCTGGGCGACCTTTTCGAGCTTCAAGGGCGACACAGTCATGTCGGGGTCAAGACCTTTGCCCTGGATCACGCGGCCGCTCGGCGTCACAAAACGGGCCGTCGTCAGCTTGATCGCGCCATTGCCGTTGAGCGGGATTGTCGTTTCGATCGCCGCCTCGCCAAAGCTCTTGGTGCCAAGCAGCACGGCGCGGTGATTGTCCTGCAAGGCCCCGGCCACGAGCTCGGCCTCGCGCGCGGTGCCGCCATTGATGACCGCGACGATCGGCAGCGCGTTGGCGAGATCGCCAAGGGTCGCGGCGATCCGCTTGAGGTTGTCGGATTTCCGGTTCTTGACGACGACGATGTCGCCCTTGTCGATAAACGCGTCGGCGACCGCGACCGCGGCGTCGAAATCGCCGCCCGGATTGTTACGCAGGTCGATGATGAAGCCGACCAGCTTGTTGCCGGCCTGTTGGCGCACCTGCTTGACCGCGTCGGCGAGTGCGCCGACGGTTTGCGCGTCAAAGCCGGCGATCCGGACATACGCAATGTCGCCGCTCTCTACCCGGGTGCTGACGGTCGTCAGCTTGTCGGAAGCGCGCTTCAGCTTTGTCTCGATCGGCGCGCCGGTGCCGCGGCGCAGCATCAGCGTCACCTCGCTGCCCTCGGGCCCGCGCAATTTCTGCTCGATCTCGGGCAGGGTCAGATCGTAAGTCGGCTCCTTGTCGATTGTGAAGATGAGGTCGCCCGGCTTGATGCCGGCATCGGCGGCGGGCGAGCCGTCGCGGGGCGAGACGACCTTCAGCTGGCTGTTCTGTGTCGTCAGCACGAGCCCCGGCGAGGCGGTCTCCGCGGCCGGCGCCTTCAGCGCCTTGTATTCGTTCTCGTTCAGATAAACCGAATTTGGGTCGAGGCCGGACAGCATACCGGCGATCGCGGTCTCGATCAGCTTCTGGTCGGCGACCGGCTCGACGGCATCCTGGCGGATGCGCTCAAAGGCCTCGCTGAACAGGTTGAGCTGCTCGTAGACGCTGCTCTTGTCAGGCTTCGCGGCCTCGGGTTTTGCGGCCTCGGGTTTTGCGGGATCGGCTTTCGCCGGCGGTTGCGGCGAGGTCGGGGATTGCGGCAAAGCAACCGCCGGCGCAAGAAAGGCGGCCAGCCCGGCGGCGAAAAACCACTTACGCATCAAAGAGGATCTCCAAAGGGAGGGCGCACACTATCCGACTGGACGGCCATTGCAATGCGATCCTATGCCGGTCCGGCATGGCAAAATGATGGCCGCTCCTTGCGGCCAGCGACCGATCGCGCGCGGCTTCCTTCGGTGCATTGCAGCCCCTCGCGAAACCGCCGCCCTTATCGCCGGCAGAAAATCGAAAAAGATCAGGGCTAAGTGACTGATATCCCTCCTTTTCGCTACCGAAATGCAGCCAGAGCAGCCAGAAGCAGCCAAATCGCCAATCATTTCCGGCATTTAGAGAGAGCGGCGGCACTGTCCAGGACGTCAATGCGAGAAGACATAAGTTCTCGTTATGTTCCGTACAAGCCCTATATTCGCAAAATTCGCCGCCGGGGCCGGGGAGCGATTTCAGGAAGAAATCCTCAACCGATTTGGCGCAGCGTGAACCCGGACAAAGGCGTTCGTGTTGCCCTATTGGAGGTACTTACGATGCCGGATGCCAAGTATTTCGCCGGCAAGGCGCAGCGTTGCCGCGAGCTATTGAAGCTCGCCCGGGTTCCGGAAGTCATCGAGCAGCTCCGGGTATGGGCGACGGAGTTCGAGGCGGAGGCACAAAACAGCGCCCAACGCCAGCAGCGCAAGCGCGGCAGCTCATCAATGCTTCGCCAGCGCACCCGAGCCTGATTTAGAAAAGAGCGCATCGCGCCAGGCTCGTCCGTCGCGCCGGCTCGCCTTGACATTGCCGGAGAGCGACCGTACCGCTTGCGGCTTCCCGCAAGCGGCGCCCCTTCATGCTCGACAAGAAATACACAGCCTTTTCCGGCCGTCTCGTCATTATCGGGTTCGGCAGCATCGGCCAGGGCGTCCTGCCGCTGTTGCTGCGCCACATCGAAATGCGGCCCGGCCAGATCACGGTCATCACCGCCGAGCCGCGCGGTCACGAAGAGGCGGTCGAATACGGGATCGAATTTATCGAAGCCGGTTTGACCCGCGAAAACTACCGAGCCGTGCTCGAACCTCGGCTCGGGCGCGGCGATTTCCTGCTCAACGTGTCGGTCGATGTGTCGAGCGTCGCGCTCATCGAACTGTGCCGCGAGCGAGGCGCGCTTTATCTCGACACCTGCATCGAGCCCTGGCCGGGCGGCTATACCGACCCGAACCTGCCGCCGGCGGCGCGCTCGAATTATGCGCTGCGCGAAAGCGCGCTGGCCTTGCGCCCGAAACAGCCGGGCCAGAACGGCGGCCCGACCGCGATCATCACGCATGGCGCCAATCCTGGGCTCGTGTCGCACTTCGTCAAGCAGGCGCTCATCGATGTCGCGCGCGACGCCGATCCGGCGGTCGCCGCGCCGGCGGATCGCGGGGGCTGGGGTCGGCTCGCGCAGCGTCTCGGGGTCAAGGCGATCCACATCGCCGAGCGCGACACGCAGGTCTCGACGACCCCGAAAGCGCCAGGCGAGTTCGTCAACACCTGGTCGATCGACGGCTTTTACAGCGAGGGGTCGCAGCCGGCTGAATTGGGCTGGGGAACGCATGAGCGGCATTTGCCCGGCGATGGAAGGCGGCACGATTTCGGCAGCCAGGCGGCGATCTATCTGCTGCGCCCGGGCGCCGGCACGCGGGTGCGCAGCTGGACACCGCTCGAAGGCCCCTATCTCGGGTTTCTGATCACTCATGGCGAGTCGATCTCGATCGCCGATTACCTGACCCTGCGGGACGGCGAGCGCGCGGTCTACCGGCCGACCTGCCACTATGCCTATCACCCATGCGACGACGCCGTGTTGAGCCTGCATGAGCTGGCCGGCAAGAACTGGCACCTGCAGACGCGGAAACGGCTCATGATGGAGGAGATCGTCGAGGGCATCGACGAATTGGGCGTCTTGCTGCTCGGGCCCGAGAAGGGCGTCTACTGGTACGGCTCCCGGTTGTCGATCGCCGAGGCGCGCCGCGTCGCGCCACACAACAACGCGACCTCGTTGCAGGTCACCGCGCCGGTTCTCGCCGGAATCATCTGGGCGATCGAGAACCCGCAGCGCGGCATTGTCGAGCCGGAGGAATTGGATTTTGCACGGGTGCTGGAGATCTGCCGGCCCTATCTCGGCGATGTCGTCGGCGTGTGGGGCGACTGGACGCCCTTGCAGGATCGCGGGCGGCTCTTTCCGGAGGATCTCGACCACGACGACCCCTGGCAGTTCAAGAATATCCGCGTCGTGTAGCGGTCGATGCGCATCCTGATCGTCATCCCGGCGACGATTTAATGATCGTCGCGACCATCAGCACGGTGAAGCGGGCGGTGTGGCTTCTCGTGTTGTGCCTGTATGCGGCGGCGGCGGCGGCGGACATCGCGGCGCATCTCATTTCGGACTCGCGCGCCGGGCAGAGCTGGCATGACCCGGCCAATCTCGCCGTCGCGTTTTCTGCCGGACTGTTCTGGCCGGCTGATCTGATCGCGGGTCTGCTTCTGCCGCACTGAACCTCCGCCGAGATCATTGCGCGAAGAGGCGCATCGCTCTCAGCCGTGAACGTTTGTAGCTCGGGCGCGTTTGCCGACGGGACCGACTAGGCCAAGTCTTTGGCGAGCCCAAGTGTTTGGCTCGGGGGGCGAAGAGCGATGTCGAGCGAAAATCTCCATGTGCCGCGCGATGTGCTGTCGCAGGAAGCGCGGCTCTTGCACAACGCGATCACCTCGCTTGTCGAAGAGCTGGAGGCCGTCGACTGGTACCGCCAGCGCGCCGACGACACCGAGGATGCGGCGCTCCGCGAGATCCTGCTGCACAACATGCGCGAGGAGATGGAGCACGCCTCGATGGTGCTGGAATGGATCCGTCGCCACAATTCGGATTTCGCCGGGCACCTGAAGACTTATCTCTTCACCGAAACGCCGATCACCGGCATCGAGAAAGCCGCCGAAGCGGCGGATAACGGCGCCGGTCCCGCGAAGGGCGCGCCGTCGCCGGGGGCTGTGGTCACGATCGGCTCTCTGAAAGGAGCGCGGTGATGGACACCCTCAATCGCGACCGGGCGCCCTTCCCGGGCGAAGTCTGGCAGATGATCGATGAGGCCGCGGCGAGCGCGGCGCGCGATCAGCTGACGGCCCGGCGTTATCTCGATCTCGAAGGGCCGTTCGGGGTGGGGCTCACCACGATCGAGGTCGGCAATGACGATTACTGCCGCCAGCCCGGACCCGAGGAGGCCGGCGCCGTCATGGGACGGGCGATCCCGCTTCCGATGCTGCGCAAGAGTTTCCAGCTCAGCATCAGGCGCGTCTCGGCCTATGTCATGAACGGGCAGCCGCTCGATCTCAGCCCGGCCCAGGACGCGGCCGAAGCGGTCGCGAACCGCGAAGAGGAGATGATCTATAGCGGGCAGCCCGCGATGGGGCTTGCGGGCCTATTGACGATCGAGGGACATCAACGGGTCCCCGGCAGCGACTGGGCGGCGCCGGACCATGCCCTGCAGGACGTGCTCGCCGCCGCGACCCAGCTCGACAACAGCGGCTATCGCGGCCCCTATGCGCTGGCGTTGGCGCCGGCGCTCTACAACAATTTGTTCCGGCTCTTCCCCGGCAGCGACGTCATGGCGCTCGAGCATTTGCGGCGGCTGTGCACGGCCGGCATCTACAAGGCCCCGATCCCGGGCGGCGTGCTGGTGGATACGCGCGCCGGCGTCCTGGTCCTCGGCCAGGATCTGCAGGCCGGATACAGCAGCCAGGACGGCGTCCATTATCAGCTCTATGTCAGCGAAAGCATTGTGCTGCGCGTCGACGAGCCCAAGGCGATCTGCGTGATCGCGCCGCAGGGTAAGGCGCCCGCCGCACGTTGAGGAGGAACTTACCTCACGCATTAGTCACTTTAGCGCCAAAGCCCTTTCTCGCGGACAGAGGGCTTTAGGCCGTCCACGTTTCGTTGCTGGCGTGCTAAGGCGTAAGCTCGGCAGGCAAGCGGCGAGAGCGCGTAGATGGCGCTGGAGTGGGCGATTTCCTGGATTGCGACGGTCGCGGCGGTATACGCCATCCTCGTCGCGACCTATGGCGCGACCTGCTTTGTCGTCGCGCGGCTCAACCGGCAGATTGCCGCCGCGAAGATCCAGGCGCGCGAAACGCCACAGCACCTGATCCGCCGCGACCAGCGCCAGAGCCTGCTGTCACTCTTCGCGATCGCGGCGATGTTCGGCACCGGGCACTGGCTCTATGCCGAGTTCGGCTGGGGCCTCCGGCCGTTCGGCGGTGTTGCCGGCAGCATCCTGGCCTTTCTCGGCTCGCTGATCCTGTTCGACACCTGGTTCTACTGGTTTCACCGGCTGATCCACACGCCGGCGCTGTATCCCTGGGTGCATCGCTGGCACCACCTGACCGTGACGCCGGTCGCGTGGTCGAACAACAGCGACCGGCTCGTCGACAATCTGTTTCTGCAATCCTATTGGCTCGTCGCGCACTTCCTGATCCCGGCAGCGCCGGCGGTGCTCTTAGCGCACAAGCTCTATGACCAGGTGACCGGGGTCATCGGGCATAGCGGCTGGGAGCACGGCGGGGCCTGGTGCCGGCCCCCCTCACCGCTGGTTTCTGTGACGCATCACGACCAGCACCACCGCTACTTCCGCTGCAACTACGCCACCCATTTCACGCTTTGGGACCGGCTGATGGGGACCTTGCACCCGGAGCACGACGCGGAGGCGAGACACAACATCGCAACGACTGCGGCGGTGAGGCGCGCGGAGCGCCTGCCGGCCGAGTAAGCCGCCTCGGTCAGGGCTTGGAGCACGTGGCCGTCGGCCCCGCCCCGAAATAGTCGTGCAGCTATGAGTGCTCCGAGGCGTCGGCGACCGGCTTGCCGTCCGGCGTGGGAGGCGTGCTGATCAGCGGCCGCAGCTCGGGTTCGAGGACCTTTAGGAGCTGCACCGCGAGACCGCTCGTAAAGGAGAAGCGCGCCGCCTCCGGCCCCGGTACATAGGCGGTCACCGTGCCGAAAAAGCGGTCGCCGAGGAAGAAGACGAATGTGCCGGTGCGGTCGACGACGCGTGAGCCGGTGATCCCGCCCCCCGCGCCGAAATGGTGATAACGGTTGTCGCCGGTGCCGGTCTTGCCGCCGACCGGCAGAGCCGTGCCGTCTGCCGCCTTGTAGGTTCCGATGAGGCGGCGCGCGGTGCCTTCCTGGACAACGCCCGTCAGCGCGCGCTTCGCAACTTCCGCCACCTCATGAGACATGACGCGATCGGGCTCCGCGGAGCGCTTCATGACCGTCTCGTAAGGCGTGGCCTCGGCAAAGCGCAGCCGCTCGATCGAGATCGACGGCATCCGCACCCCGTCATTCATGATGACGCCCATCAGCTCGGCGAGCGCGTCGGGCCGGTCGCCCGAGGCGCCGATCGCGGTGCCGAGCGACGGCACGAGATGGCCGAACGGGTAGCCGTATTGGCGCCAATTTTCCCAGATCCGCTGGAAGGCGTCCTGCTCGATCAGGATCCTGATACGGGTATCCTGCTTGGTGAGGCTGCCGTTGAACAGCCATCCGTAAATATCCTGGCGGACATCCGCACTGGCGTCGACGACCTCGTTCCAGTTCGCGCCGGAATGGTCCTTCAGATAGTTGACGAGCCACAATTCCAGCGGATGAATCCCCGCGACATAGCCGCGGTCAGCCAGCGACATCTTCTCCGGCGACAGGCTCGTATACATTTCCCAGAGCTGTTCCTGACTGAGGAACGCACCTCTGAGATTGGCGGCGAGATAATCGCGGAAATCGGCGAGCCGCGCCTCGGGATGGAACGTCAGATAGATCGCGGACAGGGCTCGCGGCGTGCGACGGGTGTGGCGGATTAAGAGATCCATGGCCTCATCCGGATTGAGGCCACGGAAATCCTTGTAGTAACGCCACATGAAGCGCTTGCCGTCGGCATCGGCAAAGCGGCGCAGATAGGCCTCGCGCTCCGGCGTGTCTTCCTCGTCCAGGAGCCGCTTCGCGTCGATGCCGTTCTCGGCCGTATAGTAGTTGGCGATGTCGCGCAGGATGCGAACAAAGGACAGGTTGACCGAATGCTTGAAGGCGTCGATCACGCTGTAGCTGCCGCCGTTTTCATCGCTGTCGAAATTCCCGAAGCCCTGCATGCCGCCGCCGGTAAAGAAACTCTCGGGAGAACCCGAATAGGTGCGCAACGCCGAGGCGTCGAGCATCGCCTGGAGGCTGTGGTCTGAGGCCTTCGCCATGTAGTTGGCGGCCCATTGGGTCAAAACGTCCTGGGACTTCGCGGCGATGCGCGTCAATTCGGCCGGCTTCAAGCCGACAAATCGTTGATGCAGCGTCTCCATGATGTGGAGATAGGTTACCAGGGTGCGCAATTTGGCGGTCGAGCCGAGCTGCAGCTTGGCACCGGTATTGATGTCGAACGGCTTGTTCATGCTGTCGGCGTGGATGCGCAGGTGGTTGCCGTCCGGACGGCGCTCATACAGCACGAAACTGTAGGTCATCTTGTCGATGATCTTGCCGGCAGGGAGCAGCTGGTGTCCGACCATGCCCATCTGCTGGGCGAATTTCGGGTCGGACAGTTTCTGCAGGACAGCGGTAACGCGCCCCTGGGCGGCGGTGTCGACCGTCGTCTCGGCGCTCAGATCGAGACGGTCGAGCGAATAAAGGCTCGGCTGGCTGAGCAGCGTCATCAGCCGGGAGCGCGTTTCCTCGGTCGCCTTCTGCTTGACCCAGGACACCTGGGTGATAGGCGGCGGGTCCTTGCGGTATTTGAGTTCGGCATCGAGCGTCGCGTCACGCAGGTTCCGGTCGATGTAGCCGGCGTCGTAGAGCGCCCAGAGATAGCGGTCGCACAATTCGCCGAGGCCTTCGCGATCGCTGATCAGGTAATGACTCGGCAGGCGGCCGGAGAGCAGCAGCGCCAGCACCTGGCGATAAATCTCGCCCTTGCGAGCCCACTCTTTCTTGTTCTTGGGCGTGCCGGTCAGAACCTTGGCGGCGTCGTTGAAGTCGGTGCTGAACCAGACGTAGAGCGCGTCCGGCAGGCCGATCACCTCGCCATAGCCGGGGAAGGAGCTGAGCGGCGTCGAATTGAGATAGGTCGTAACGATCTCACGGCGCCGATCCATCGTATTTGCGCCGTTGATGTAGACATGCGCCGAGGCGGTCAGCATCTGCCGCAACTTTTCGCCCACCCCGCCGGTTAGACCGTTGGGCGAATGGCGAAATTTCTCGATCTGCGTCGCCAGCGTGCTGGCGCCGCCCTCATTGAAGCCGGGTACCACGAACCGCAGGACGCGGCCGAAGACCGCCAGCGCGAAGCGGTTCCATTCGACCGCGGCGTTGTGTTCGGGGTAGCGGTTATCGAAGAGATAGCGGTCCTCGATGAACAACAGGCTGTTCACGACCAGCGGCGGGATGCTGGCGTAATCGCGGAATGCATTCAGCGGGAACCGGGTGCCGTAGACCTCGTCACCGTTGCGGTCGAAAATCCGCAGTCCGGCGCGGTCCTTTTCCGCGTAGATCGGGAAGGCGCCGAAACCGACAAAGCGGTCGAGCCCCTTCGACCACCGCGACTGCCGCTCGACCGTGAAATGGCGCTGCTCGAGAGCCTCGGTGAACTTCGGCAGCGCGACATAGCCGAGCCGCTCGTCATAGGGTCCATGTTTCGGGAAGCGGATCGCCTCGCTGGGGCCGGGCTGAGCCGCGAACGACATGCCGCGGTCGAGCCGGGTGAAGATCCACGCCTCCAGATAGGAGGTGCGCATCTCGTAATGAACGCCCCAGCCGATCAGCGCCAGGATCGCCAGCACCACCATCCAGCGTAGCACGCCGATGCCGCGCAGCAGCACGGCGCCGAGACCCCGCCGGAAGGAACCGGGCTCCCGATCGCCGGTCTTGCCACGCGCCGCATTGAAACGCACAAGCCGTCCCAATACGTTGTCCGCAATGGCCATAGCTTACTCTCGCAGAATTACCCTGGAATGGTGCCAAGCGGCACCCGATGCGGATGGTCGTGGCGCGATGAGCACCCCGCAGCGGAGAACGCCCGAGACTTAGACACCGATCCCTACCCCTCGTACGAAACCAAAAGAAGGAGCGCTTAGGTTTACTTTCAAGTTAATGAATGAACCGATTAGCGAAAGCGTTACGCGAATTCCGGCTAAAAAGCCGATCCGTGGCGGCGGCGCAACAACGGACATGGTTAAGTGAAACTGGGAATCGTTTCCGACATTCATTGCAACGCCGCCGGGCTGCGCCAAGCGCTCGCGCTGATGGGCGATGTCGATGACCTGATCTGCCTCGGGGACAGCATCTACGAGTACCGCTTCTCGAACGAGGTCGTGGGGCTGCTCAAGGAGCGGGGGGCGCGGGTCATCTTGGGCAACCACGAAGAGTACTTCTTCGGGCCGCAGGGCGAACGCGCCCGGGCCCGCGACGGCGTCGACCCGGCGCTGACGGAATGGCTCGCCAGCCGGCCGCATCGAGCCGAGCTTAGGGCGCATGGCAGAAATGTGCTGATCGTGCATTCGACCCCATGGGAGCCGCGCGGCACCTATGTCCATCCCGAGAGTGCCCTGCTGGCGCGCTTCGGGGAGGCCGACGCGGACATCGTGCTCTACGGCCATACCCATCAGCAGCTGGCGCGCCGGATCGGCAACGTCTTGGTTATCAATCCCGGTTCGGCTGGCGAAGCACGCGACCACAGGAATGGGCGCCAATTGAGCTGTGCCGTCCTCGATCTCGCGAGCGAGGAGGTAAAGCTGATCGACTTCCCTGACCCGCGGGCCGCCTGATGGCCGAGCGCTATTTCGAGGACTACCCGCCGGGCGCGGTGTTCGAGGGCGGTGGAATCGCGGTCACCGAGGCCGAGATCCTCGAATTCGCCCGCAAATACGATCCGCAGGCGATGCACACCGATCCTGGGGCGGCGGCGCGCGGCTATTTCGGCGGGCTGATCGCCAGCGGGTGGCATACCGCGGCGATGATGATGCGGCTCTTTGCAGCGCATTTCCTGTCACCGGCATCGAGCCTCGCTTCGCCCGGCATCGACGAATTGCGCTGGGTGAGGCCGGTGCGGCCAGGCGACGTGCTCAGGGTGCGCGTCACCGTTACCGAGGCGCGCCGCTCGCGCTCGAAACCGGAGCAGGGCGTCGTGCACAGCTTCGCCGAGGTGCTGAACCAAAGCGGCGAGGTCGTCATGACCTTGAAGCCGATCAGCCTCCTCCGCTGCCGCCCGGAGTAGCTGTAGGCTGTTCCAAGCGAGCCGGGCCTACCGAAAGCAGCCCGCGCTCCAACTGAGCAGCAACTCCATGCCGCCCGCGCGCTTGTCCCCGAGCGCTTGTCCCCGAGCGCTTGTCCCCGAGCGCTTGTCAAGGCGGCGGGGGCATGCTTCGATCCGCGAGACCGCCCGAGCCCCCGGACTGCCGCCCCAGGAAGCGCATGAGCGACAACATCATCGTCGATACCGCGACCCGCATCCTTGCCGATCTTTGCGAGCCGCAGACCGTCAACGCGGCCGAGGAAGGGCATTGGCCGGCGGAGCTGTGGAATGCGCTCGAGGAGTCCGGGCTGACCCTGACCTGGGTCCCGGACAATCTCGGCGGGGCGGGCGCCGAAATGCTGGATGGGTTTGCGGTATTGCGCGCCGCCGGGCGGTTCGCGGCGCCGGTGCCGCTCGCCGAGACCTTGATGGCGGGGTGGCTCTTGGCGCAGGCCGGGATCGGCGCGCCGCCGGGCCCGATGACGATCGCGCCGGTGCATGAGGACGGCAATCTCACGCTCGGCGCGGATGACAAATTGCACGGACGCGCGCGGCATATCCCGTTTGCCCGCGCAGCGAAACACATCGCGGTGATCGCGAAGAAAAACGGCGCGCCGACGGTGGCCTTGGTTTCGGCCGAAGGGCTGAACATCCGCGAAGGCACAAGCCTGGCGGGCGAGCCGCAGGACACCGTGAGCTTTGACGGCGCAACGCCGATCGCGACCGGCGCAGCGCCAGCGGGGCTCGACCCCGTGGCCTTGGCGCGGCTCGGCGCCGCGGTGCGGACGCAGCAGATGGCGGGCGCCCTCGAACACATCCTCGACCAGTCGGTGCAGTGGTCGCTCGACCGGGTCCAGTTCGGCCGACCGATCGCCAAGTTCCAGGCGGTGCAGCACAACCTCGCGACGCTGGCGGGCGAGGTCGCGGCCGCAGGCGCCGCCGCCGACGGCGCGGCCGAGACGATCGCGCTCGAAGGGCCGGCGAGCGAGCGGGCCCTCCTCGATGTCGCGGTCGCCAAGGTGCGGGTCGGCGAAGCGGCCTCGAACGGCGCAGCGATTGCGCATCAGGTGCATGGCGCGATGGGTTTCACCTACGAGCATTCGCTGCATCACGCGACGCGGCGGCTATGGGCCTGGCGCGAGGAGTTCGGCAACGAGACGCTGTGGGCCGGGCGGCTCGGCAAGCTGGTCGCCGAGCAGGGCGCCGAGGAGCTCTGGCCTTTCTTGACGCAAGGCACCTAACGACAGGATTGCGAGGCGGCGATGGCCTACAATTTTCATTTCGACCCGGTCGATCTGCCGCCCGAAGCAAAGGAATTGCGGCAGGAGGTGCGCGCCTTCCTGCGCCAGGAGATCGAGGCCGGCACCTTCGCGCCTGACAGCGAGCGGGCGCCGTTCTCGATCGCCAAGGCCTTTGCCCGCAAGGTTGGCGCCAAGGGCTGGATCGGCATGACCTGGCCGAAAGAATACGGCGGCCACGAGCGCTCGCATCTCGAACGCTATGTCGTCATCGAGGAAATGCTGGCGCATCGCGCGCCGACCCGCGCCTATTCGACAGCCGATCGGCAGAGCGGCCCCGTGATCCTGCGCTACGGCCAGGAGGAGATAAAGCGGTCGATCGTGCCGCGCATCGCCTCGGGCGAGCTGTGCTTCTGCATCGGCCTGTCGGAGCCCAATTCCGGCTCGGACGTGTTCGCCGCCTCGACGCGGGCGACGAAGACGGATGGCGGCTGGCTGGTCAACGGCCGCAAGATCTGGACCTCGAACGCGCACAACTCCGATTACATGATCGCGCTGCTGCGCACCTCGCCGTCGACCAAGGAGAACCGGCGGCACGGCCTGACGCAGTTCCTGATCGCGTGCAAATCACCGGGCATCACGATCCGGCCGATCGTCAATCTGACCGGCGGGCACGATTTCAACGAAATCTTCTTCGACGATGTGTTCGTGCCGGATCTGCACCTGATCGGCGACGTCGATATGGCGTGGAAGCAGGCGACCGACGAGCTGGCTTACGAGCGCAGTGGCCCCGACCGCTGGCTCGAGACGATCACGGCATTGACCGAATTGGTGCGGGTCGCGGGGCCGCAGCCCGGCGAGAAACTGTCCGAGGGCATCGGCCGCGAAGTCGCGCATCTGGCGACGTTGCGGCGCATGTCTGCGAGCGTCGCCGGCATGCTGCAGGCCGGCAAGACGCCGGCCGTCGAGGCGGCGGTCGTCAAGGATCTCGGGACGAATTGGGAGCAGGCCTTGCCAAACAAGGTGCGGCTCATGGCGCCGCCGGTCGGCGACTCCGACCCGGACACCAACGACGACCGCTTTGAGCAAGCCTTGCGCCACACCACCCTGATCGCGCCCAAGCTGACGATCCAGGGCGGCACCCGCGAGGTGTTGCGCGGCATCATCGCCCGCGGCCTCGGGTTGAGATAAGCCCGTCATTCCGGGATCGCCCGGAGGGCGAGGCCTGGAATCCATGAACACAGGCCTCTGGAATATGGATTTCGGGCTCGCCGCTACGCGGCGCCCCGGAATGACGAACGAGTAGTTGGAGCGCCGAGAACTTATGCCAGACCTTCGCCCTCTCCTCTCGCCCGACAGTGTGGCAATCATTGGCGCGGCGGCGGACAGCTCATTGCGCGGAAGACTGACGCAGCAGCTTGTTGAGCACGGCTTCGACGGGCGCATCTATCCGGTGACGCGCAGCCAGACCGAGGTGCTGGGGCACAAGGCCTACGCAGCTGTCGGCGACATCCCCGAAGCAGCCGATCTCGCGATCATTCTGGTGCCGGCGGCATATGTCGTCTCGACGATCGAGCAATGCGCCGCGCGCGGCATCCCCGCGGCAGTCGTCATCAGCTCGGGATTTGCCGAGGAGAAGAGCGAGGAAGCGGCGGCGCGCGACCAGGCGTTGCGCGCGATCGCCAAGCGCACCGGGATGGTTATCGCGGGACCCAATTCGGAGGGGCTCGTCAACCCGCTGCGGCCGCTCGTCGCGACGTTCAGCCCGGTGTTCCACGATCCGAACGAACCGCTCCTGCCGGAAAACAGCAGGGCGAAGCCGATCGCGGTCAGCTGCCAGAGCGGTGCGCTGACCTTTGCGTTTCTATCGCGCGGCCGCGACCGGCAATTGCGTTTCACCTATCAGATCAGCGCCGGCAACCAGACCGTGCTGGAGGCGCACGACTATCTCGATTGGGTGCTCGACGCCGGCGGCGCCGACATCTTTATGGGCTATCTCGAAGGGATCCGCGACACGCAGCGGTTCCGCGCGGTCGCAGAGAAGGCGGCGCGCATGGGCAAGCCAATGATCCTCGCCAAGGTCGGCCGCTCCGATGCGGGGCGACGCGCCGCCGCTTCGCATACCGGCTCGCTCGCCCGTGCGGGCATGGCGGACGATGCAATTTTTCGCCATCACGGCATCATTCGCGGCGAGGACCTCGACCATATGGTCGATGTCGCGAGCGCCTTTGCCTATTGCTCGCTGCCGCGCGGCAATCGCGTCGCGGTCATCACCGGCTCGGGCGGGAGCGCCGTGTGGATGGCCGATATATTGTCGGCGCACGGGCTCGAATTGCCGGTCATCGAGGAAAACCTGCAGCGCCGCATCATGGCGCTCCTCCCCTCCTACGCCTCGGCGCAGAACCCGATCGACGCAACGGCACAGGCGATCGGCGAAGTCGGCTACGCGCCAATGGTCGAGCTTGTCGCGCAATCCGAGCGCATCGACACGATCCTCTTGATCAGCTCGCTCGCCAATCCGGAGCGCGCGAAAAAGCTCGCCGCCGAGCTGGCGGGCATCACGGCCAGCCTCGACAAGCCGATCCTGCTGTCGACTTACACGACCGCGACACCGGCCTCGATCGCGGCGATCGCCGGCGCCGGCATCCCCTGTTACACGTCGATGCCGAGCTGTGCGCGCGCGATCAAGGCGCTTGTCGATTATGGCCGCTTTCGGGAGAAGCTGGCCCGGCGCAAGCCGGTCGAAGCAACCGCCCCGGCGCTGCGCGACGAGGTCACGCTGGCGCTCGCCGCGGCGGGCCCGGTGCTGACCGAAGTCGCTTCGAAGAAGCTGCTGGCGCGCTACGGCGTGCCGTTGCCGCCCGAGGCGCTCGCGACGAGCGAGGACGAGGCGATGGCGGCGGCATCCAGGATAGGGAGTGCGGTCGCGCTGAAGGCGCAGTCGCCCGACATATTGCACAAGACCGAGGCCGGCGCGGTCATGCTGAGGCTCTCCGGGGACGGGGCGGTGCGCGAGGGCTACCGCACGGTCTTGGCGCGCGCCAAGGCGGCCTATCCGAATGCAAAGATCGACGGCGTGCTCGTGCAGGCGATGGCAAAGCGCGGCCGCGAGATGATCCTCGGCGTCACGCGCGACCCCGATTTCGGACCGATGCTGATGGTCGGGCTCGGCGGCATCCATGTCGAGGTACTGAAAGATGTCGCGTTTGGGCCGGTGCCCCTCGGCGCGGACGACGCGCTGGATTTAATCGGACAGCTGAAGGGCGCTGCGCTGCTTGACGCGGTCCGCGGCGAGCCGGCTGCCGACCGCGACGCGCTCGCCCGGCTGATGGTCGCGTTGTCGCGGTTCGCGGCCGATCATGCCGACGCGATCGCGGAGATCGATCTTAACCCGGTCATCGTCCACGCCGCCGGCGAAGG
>Ga0209488_10000822_pt1 | contig 26313 bp, 39 predicted proteins | sample Rivendell_Oct201_8_FD_188349 | JGI IMG/M metagenome (GOLD analysis project Ga0209488, IMG submission 188349) | Vadose zone soil microbial communities from the Eel River Critical Zone Observatory, Northern California, USA -... | ecosystem: Environmental > Terrestrial > Soil > Vadose zone >...
CGAGCCTTGACTAGGAATACTGATGCGGATTTTCTTGCTCTCTTCAGTCCTGAAATGTTTTCCGCGTATATAGGTGGATCGGCCGCAGCTGCAGGCGAACTCGTTTTGAAGCAAGGCGGCAAATTACTGCAATATCTCTTTATCGCAGAGGTCACCCTGCTTGAAGGTTCAGCGAAACTTAATGCGCCAGTGTATACCGTATTGCAGCTAACCGAGTAGAAGCACACTTGAAATCTAAATGTATCCCACCTAGACGTTTTCTAGATCAGTAGTCTTGTGTTGAGCAACGCGTACCCGTTGACATATAGAACAGGTTTCTCAGTAAAATCTATATCCTCGCGAGCGGGCCCCTGCTCCATTGAACCAGTATCCCACTGCGTGCTCTCCAAGGCAAGCACGACACGGCCAGCGTGGCCACTCTCTGCTACGTCCAACATTGCCAATACATGACGACCGTCCGTTTCGTGCAGCACCACGATGGCCGCGTCATCCAAAGAATCGCCAACATCCTTGAGGTCTTCCACGCTCGCATACGGATTGATGCCCACATCGGACTCCAAGTTGATGACGACAACGCCCGAAGCCCCCACTTCGTGCGCGCGCATCAGCTTCTCGAGAAACGTGCACTCGCCGCGGCGCACGAGAATCGCCTCATCCGTCGCGAACGTCTGCGTGTATTCCTGGCACCCGGTCGGGTTCTCCGGGTCTCGAACTAGCCCGACACCTTCACCCTGGCCGAAACGGAGAGCCTTCCCATTGGGTGGATGGGGGTCTGTCGGATCGCCAGCGAAATGCGCAGTATTGGCCGTGAAGACCGCATCGGTGACCAACCCCCCAGCTACAGCCGGGATATACGAGCTTGCGTCGACGAAATCTATGAAAATTCGGAGATCGACGTCAGTGTGTCGTTGGTGGGTTGGCGCCTTTTGTCCACGACTAAGCGTCGCCCCCAACGCGGTGTCATTGAAATAGACTATTTGGCCCGTGAGTACTGTATGTTGACCCACTGCAGACACGTCAGTGGCTCTAGCAATTATAGCGAGTGACAGGAAGGAAACCGACATTTGACGACATTATAGCCCCTGCCATCTAAACGTTGCGCTATACGGATTCGAACGCCGGCGATACTTCGGACCATAAATCCATCCGAAACGTGATAGATTTTCTTGAGACTAGGGCTGGTGTCCTCCGTGACTGTTTTGCTATCTATCGCGAGGATGAGGTCGTGTGTCTGAGGGGATCGGTCGATTCACTAATGACTGGGTAGCATTGATATATATGACTCACGTAGGGATTGAGCACTGGTACCGTGCACCAACCATTCGGGTGCCACCACGTTTCATCTCCATCCGAGAGCGCCGTGCTGACAAGGAAGCGAGCAAAGTCAAAATCCGATCGGGAGCGGATGCCGACATGAAGCCCTGGCATATCCCCCGCGCCGTTAAAGGTGGGAGGTTCATACGCAGGGCATTGTTGGTTCTCCGCGCGACGGAGCCGCCGTACTGTGGGTGATGGGAGTTTCAAGTACTTCTGCTCTAATGATAGTAGGTGACCTTCCGTCGTGAAAACGTAGTTCGAGTCGTCGTTGTGTAATAAGTTATCTTCGTCGAATAGTAAATAAAGGTACTGGACGTTTGGAATTAATAATTGGCCATGGATAGGCGGTTGACGGCAAACCTTTAAAGTCTCTGAAAGTACAAACGATTCCATTCTGTCATCAAGGGCATTGTTTCTTAAATCCCGGATACCAGCTATGCCGCACTCAACCTTTGCTCGGAGCAGCAAATCGGATAAAACAGTCTTTCCGATGTCGAGATACATGGGATCTCGGGTTGCCTGCGTATCAATTAGGGAGGAATCGACCAAGGCCGCAAGAAACATACACGGTACAGATACCAGGTTGATTCAATGAATTCTATCTTTTTATCAGTTTCCAGAAAACACATGAAATGCATCTCAGCAGGCTTACCAGGGCGTAGAGGGTATTGTAATGAGGTGGCTTGCCTATAGCCCATGTCCCAGACTTCCGGAATGCCTGCATGCCGCTTCCACAATTGCCAGTCTAATGGTAATCAGCACTTGAGACAGGTGCGTACAAGGTAGTTCTTACAAAGTAGGTGAGATTTAATGGCACTTTCGACATCGCCAGCAAGGACCTGAAGTCCAGGCCAAAACGCTGACAACGAGTCTACGGTACTGTATGCTTTCTCGCCTGTGGTCATGTGCACTTGTTGATACTGCGATAGATCAGATCATTTGCCTGTATCGAAAATGCAGGCTTACCCAAAACCCATCTAACGATCTGGAATAACGCATAATGGCTGCGTATGATTCATTCCATACATCAAGGAACTCATGTTCGCCTAGCAACATATTAATTTCAGGTCATTACGATCACATATCCCGGACGCACCGCTCAAGATATAAAACTTGAGGGCGTATTCGAAGAAAGAATCAATACCAGCACCTGTTGAACTAACTTGTGGATGTATCCAGTCCTGGAACCCGGAAGTTAAGACAGCGCAATGCGGGCAAAGTGAGGGGTACCGACCCCGGTCCATGCATTGACTGTATTTCCTACTAGCCCAATATCTGATCGACGATTCCAGAGCCCAAAGAAGGCTTTATAAGCAGCTTTCTCGAATCTAGGGTCTCCAGTAAGCCGACTCAAAGTGGCGAACTCGAGGATGAAGGATCCTGCACCAGCAGTACCTGAAGAAGACCTCATGTTCTAGCACGGACAGGGACAAGGCCCACTCGAACTAACTCACAGGTCTCAACGCTTTCGCCTGCAGCAATTCCATGGCGAAGGTTTATCTGCAAACACTCATTGACGCAAGTACAAACCCAAACTAATCAACGTCACTCACCCTCGCAAAGGGCAAGCCAGTTGGAGTAGAAAATGCGGGTAGAAGTCTCTGACCCAGGTCATGCGCCATGGTAAGGAGCTCTCCACGGTACCACGGCAGATGGAATGGCTGCCCCGTTCGACTAGCGAAGAGGTGACCAGAAAGTAAACCCCCAAGAACACGGATATTCGTCTCAAAAATCTGAGGTTTAGTGTTGACGTCGAATGACACCCAGTGGATGACCTTCCGGACAGCATCCTCGAACCCAACCCGGTCATTGAGTACTACCAAGGTGTCGAGCGAGTCTATTAGAGTGAGAGAGAAGTTGCCAGCAACGTCATTCTGCGCAAAATTCTCACTTGAACCAGCGGGCCCACACAAGTGAGGAACTCCAGTTAAACATAGTTGGGGATGAGGCTCACGGCATATTCCAGTCTGGTCCACGACCCGTACAGGATAAAGGAGCTAGCTAGTGCGACGTTGAGACGGTTTGACAGGGCTTACGGAGGAAACAATACCTCATCTAGTGGAAAGGCTTTGCAAACGTGTCAGTGGGGGGAAGTATGTGGTGGTCATCCGACGTACCGAACTGCATGTAGCTAGTATACCCATGATACCAAAGGTCTCGCACTTCATCCCTTGAAACGTTTCAGCTGGTAGTGATGTGCGAAGAACTGATTGCGCACCGCATTTCAAGTTTCCGTTGGGGTGTCCATGTAAACTGTGCAACATTAGGAGCAGTCGTGTTAGTGTTGCTGCTAAACCGATATGCCTCAAAGGCGGTGACAATGACTGCCAGAAATATCTCTGGCCATCGCAATAACCAATTCATCCAGCGCGTCTTCCTCTGACGAGGTGGAGGGATGCTTGAGAGCCAAGCGAGCACACGAACGCGAGGGGGAATCCGGATTTTTGAAATACGTACGTGGCCACGCGCTTAGCCACCATCACCGTGCTCGTGTGCAGCGCTATCTCACTATGTCCAAGGTTATCAACATTTCAGATAATTTCGGGAAACTTTTGCTTGAGGGATGGGTACGTGGACAGTGCTAAAGTTTTTCCCAGTTATTATCATCTTCCTTCAAGACACTCTCCGACCGAACCTGTCCAACTGAGGGATGTCGTGGCATCCCCCTGTTGCGTTCTCCTGAAGGCCGCATTCCGGTCACCTGGTTTTGTCCCAACTGTGATGGCGATGAGGGTGGCGAGTCTTTTGTCCCTCATCAGCGCTCGCCTAAATTCCCGACTTTGTTCCAGTCCGCAACAACCCTGAACCTGGTCAGTCGGAACATCAACACCCCTCTTCGCCTAGCCTTGCACCTAGCACTCACTACTCCCGGTCTTCAACCCCGCCGACGGAAGAATCTCATGCTCCGAGCTCACCCACTTTTGCGTTACCCGTGGAAACGGAAGAATCCATCACACGACGGCAGCAGTCCGATTTTGCCTCAGCGGAAATCGGGAATCGACTTCTGAAAGGATGGGCCATGCTTGCCGATGAATGTCCTAGAAATACCTGCTATGGTATCCCATTAGTTCGGCCTCCAAAACCTGGTCGCGACAATGACCCAAGAAAGGTGTGGTTCTGTTACGTGATCACGAAGAAACCGGGTATCTTAATAGGTAGAACATCCAACAGGAATGTGTTGTTTGTGGTACCGTCTATGTGACAGAAACAGAAAAGAAGGTGCAGGGGCTGGTCCCCTCGGCGCTCGGTACGCAATCCGGGTCAAGGCAGGAAGAGATACTCACGTCTGGCATGCCCGTTGTGAGGCCGAATAAAAAAACCAAAGGCAAAGGCAAAGAGAAAGCATCTGAGAGTCCCGCTATGACGACGGTCCGTTCTCTTGGAGACTGGGTGATAAGAAATAACTCATGACCGTCAATGACAACCTCCCAGGTGGTTGCATCTGTTTCTCCTGCCGCTGGAGTCACAAACGTCACGCAATCCGACACTCCCGCACTTCTCGCAACTTCGTCTCTGTCCCAAGAGTCGAACCTACCTCAGCAGGGTTCCTCCAGCTACGCGTTTTCCGAGGTACGTTCTCCGCTAAATGAAGTTATGGCATCCACATTCCATACACCATGTGTTACAGCCAATCTCCACGTTGGATGACGTCCTTACTAGCTCGCGGAAGGCGCTTTGGGCTACTTTGAGTGCACTGTCTCAGAGGCTGTTACTCCTCTCCGACCAGGCGATTCCTGACCCAATTACCATCTCCCAAACAGCAGATGCCATTGCCAGAACTGGGCAAGCCCTAGTGGTCATTAATACGTTAAGCCACAACCAGGAATAGGTAATGAACGTGGTTGCGGAGATATTGTGAAGAGTTGAAATAACGTGAAATGGTGATGCGAGAGTGGGAAAGTGGTTCCGACTCTGTGACCGAACAGGTGTTCCATGTGCGTTGTACCATACTTATCAGCCCGATGAGAAACTTTCGCCCAATATCAGTTTATCTTTATTGTCATAGGGCATGCGATGTCCGCATGTCATCCCCTTGTGCACTCGCGGATTTCGCGTCAGGGTAAGGGGCGCTCCGTGTCACAGCAGGTGATCAAATGCACCCCCTGTTGTGCGTGGCCGGCTCATGGTCTGGGCCAATCGTATCGTCGTTGTCGCAGTCCTATATGAATCATACGGGTTGTGAAGGACTCTCCACATCAACCCTCATCATGCCCCTCTTCGACATGTTCAAGTCAAGGCGGGCACGCTCATCATCATTACCGAGATACCCAGAGAGGTACCCGCACGACGCTCACGTCTACAATCAAGCGTCGGCGTACGGGCCACGCTCCACTTCAGGCTCCAACCGCGCCGCCCATCCCCAGCGCCACGGACCCTCGGGCTATGGTGGTTCTTCATATCCATATCCCAGTTCTGGTGCCGGGCGATACTCCCAGTCTTCGACGAATGATGTACGCACGAAACTTTTCTCCATGTCTCCCCATCCCCTAGCACTGACGAACCCTCTTTACCAAAAAATGCATGTGTGCGTACGACACACTAGTCCTGGTATCGGGTGGAACATCAGGACTACTACCGCCCTCCACATGATCGCGACTCTGAGCACTATTCTTATACCGAAGACAGCGATCGACGCAGCGACGTGTCTGGCGGGCGTGTACCGGTCCACGCCGTCTCCGACTCGTCGAGGGTCGAGAGCCCCGTCCCGACGGTGTACAGACAGGACGGGCCTGCACTCGGCAGTCGTCTGTTCGAGCAGTTCGCAGGGTCCCCCCCGGCTCAGGTGACCCGCTTGGACCTACACGAGGAAGTCGAGGGCGAGTACAACCCCCGGAGCGCCACAAGCTATGATCGACATCAACGCGGCGTGCCGCCTGCACACCCCCAAAACCACCACCCGGCGTACGCGTCGGGTCCGTATCGCCAAAATTCGCAGCAGCAGCATCACCGACGGCCGTCCCAACGTACCTTCCAGGTACGTCAGCGAAGGCTATTCACTTTAAATGCGGACGGACGTCATCTTCCGTGTCTGACTGAGGTGTTATATAATAATGACTAATCCATGATTTGCGCAGGAACCAATACACGTGAATCTACCCTCTGACACCAGTGGCACAGACGTGGTGCAGACAATGGAGAATGGAGATCGCATTAAGGTCCGTTGTGTTTCGTGTAGATTAATGAGCCTTACAAATGACCGGGACCTATAATCGATCACATACGCCAGATCCCCCGTCACCCTTATGAACGTCGAAACGGGCACGCCCCGGGGTTGCAAGGTCAGGGCTCTCAGGCTAGCCCGGAACGGACCTACTACATCGTGCCCCCTGGGATGAGCGTCATCTTCCGCGACGAATACGGCAACGAGTTGAAACGGCAAGCCCTTTCCCCCCCTTGATCCAGACCATGATAACATAACCATATTGTTCAGCGTTGGCGACTTTAGCGACGGCTACGACCCGAATATGTACGACGAAGCACCGGTTGAGCTGACTGATGAATACGGACGCACTGTCTACAAGTGGGTCTGACGCCGCTATGATATATCTGCCGCTCGGCAAGGGTCACTTACTGATATCATCGTGATGCGCGTGCGCAGAACCGGCGAGAACTACACCGATGATGGATCGGATGTAACTGAGGTCACCCACCGCCCGAAGGTCGTCCATTTGGGCCAATACCTATCAAATGGGTCCGCAGCTTTCGTCTCCCTCCCCCATGAGGCTCCCTTCTCTCTGATCATTAACCGATTTCGAGCAGGTCAGCGATTCCGCGGTCGTCGTCTCCACTAACGATCTCTCTTGATCGACGGGGTCACCACCGGCACATACATCTGTGAGTCGTGTATGTCGCGCTGTTGAACAACTGCTTGCTTAACACTGGGAGCGATCAGGGAGCATTCGATAGACGGCAGTTCCGGCGGATCCCAAGGGTCAGACGGCTCGTTCAGCCCTCGCTTGTCCCATGCACACTCAGAGTCAGTATATCTGATCATATTGCCCCGCCCCTGGTATCCGCTCATTGTACTTAGGGGTAACATTTCCAGTCATCTTCAGCCAGTAGGCAGTCTCGCGCCAGGAAATCATAGATCGCGCCTTGAACCCGTTAGGCTGCGCACAGTATACCACCCCAACTAAGCTTAAACAATTTATCTACGCTGCGGTCCCTTCCGTTCCGGCTAAAACATTGTGTATACCCTGTGTTATTTATCCAACTATCCATAGTTTGTTGTAAATTTCCCCTGTAAAGTATCCCTTCTCAATGCCATGGACTATCCGTTACCCAAACTTTGTGGAACTGGGCAGGCAATCAATCCAATACAAGCTTCACGTTTGACCGCTGTGGTGATTGTAGGTCCTTCTGGTGTCGAAGCCGCAATCTCTGTCGATATCGATTATATTAAGGCGAGAGCCCGGGCCTAGCCAAGCGCGAAGCATCTAAACGGCTCAGGCTGCCCCATTTCCTGGTGCAAAACTTGAATGCGCCTTTGGGCGCGCGATTTCATAAATAAGTAACACATGTTTTTGTTTTGTTCCCGCTGCGTATTACTGGCTACAGCCCCGAAGGGCAAACTTTGTACCCCTCCCGCGATTGTACCATCACGCTCGTAACCTTTCACCAGGTTATGGGCCCTGACGTTGCTCACTAAATCATTTTATCCTATTCGCTCTTTTAAGGTCATGACAGATGACATACGAATCTGGGTCACTATCAAGATCACAGGAGAGCACTGGCAGGAGTGGGCAAAGCTAAGCCCGCACGTAGCGGCGTTGCATCCCCACCCTGCCACTTACTTTTTTTGGACTCGTACGAGCTTGTAAGAGTGAAAAAGTCGAAAAGTCGACGAGGAACCTAGAATCCAAAAAAGAGTTGATTCCCAAATTCATTTTCAGGAGGAGTGAAGCACAAAAAAACACACTTTGTTTTTCGAAAAGTAGACAAGTAAAAGAGTAAATGGATATTTTCCTGATGTGGTCGCAAATCCGAAATCCGGACTATCACTGACTGTACCGTGACAGTGTTTTACTGGAAACTAACATTTTAATTTGGCTCAAGAGGTGGATCTACTAGGTCTTATACAGAACAAAACATAGATTCTAAATATTCATACAATTTCATTCTAAGCAATCTTTGACCTCGACATCTATTGCTTTCAAACCTCTTGAAACTCTGGGTCTATTTGACTGGTTGAAGCCCAAAATGTAATGTCACGAGGACTGATTAGTGGGGTCGATGACCTGAGGAAATGGAAGTGTGCTTCGCCTGTGCCTTCGCACGGGTGATTTAATGGGGGTCTGTCGAGCGAAGGTCTAGAGATTGGAGAACGGGGGTTTGGATGTGTCGTAGAAGAACTTCTTTGAAATCGGGAGGTGCGTCTATGATCAGGCGCTCGAGCTGGGGAAAACAAATCTCCGGCGCAGGGCGCCCGTCAATGGAGAGGATTTGTGCAAATTCTGCAGAGATGACAAGGGTTAGGCTCCGGAGAGCCGGGAGGGTTCCTAGCATCTGCAACGCAGCAGATAATGACGGTCGCGAAGACACTATGTCATCCAACTGGAGGAATAAATCAACAACTGTCGGGGGGATGCCAAGGGGGAACCTGTTGGAGACGACACGAATATGAGAAAGGGAGGGCGAATCGTGGAAGGCGTCATCAAGTGCCGAGAGTTCGTCCACACCTTGCCCCGTCGGAACGCCGATGGAGAAGCTCTTGATATCGAGTGTGTGCAAGTAAGGAAGACAGCGACGGCACTGGGATAAGATGTCGTTGGCTTGTACGACGAACCTGGTATTTAAGGTTAGAGTGCGCCATTGGGGGGCCCGTTCCAGAATAAGTTCAAACGCGTGGAGTGTGTAAGGGTCGAGGACTCGGACATCGATGGTGACGCAGAGGGGCGATTGGAGGGCCCTGGACAGCCACAGGCGTGTCTTGGCGATGGGTTTCAGGCTCTTGCTTGTGAGGTGGACATGTGACCACACGCGGGGGACAAAGCTAGTCCGACGCCACTTGGAGCAGACGTGGGAGATAACGAGAGGGGCGTCGGCCCATCCGCCTGCGGCGCATTGCTCGAATATGAGAGCAAGGACATCGTCGGGAGCCCGATGGGCCAATGAGATTGACCGACATTTAGCAATCGTGTCCATATGATGTTCTTTCTTTGCGCGAAGCAGTTGGACCTGTTGGAGAATGCTCTGGATCGTAGTATCTATGGATTCAATTTCAAGCTCATGGTGGCGGATGGTGGCATGGACGCTGAAATTTTCGTTTGCGGTGGCCACGCCCATTTCTGTCGGGGGACGCCTAGGGAAAAGAAATGTCTTGCAAAAAATGTGATCCACAGAACGACGCAATTTAGTACATTTTTGAGACTGAAAGTGAGACGTTTACCTGTTCTCAAAACGTACCTCGAACTAGCGACGAGAAACGACCTCGCTGACTACGAGCGATTGAACCCCTGAGATGCGGAGTGACGATAGGAAGTTCGGCTGTGGTGGGTGCAAACCAACAAGACTCGGAAAGTCCAACAAAGCAGAGTAGGCTGGGTTGGAAGGGGTCGGGCCAACAGCGGGAAGAGCTATCAGAAGTGACCGTGACAGCACCTGGGTTAAAGTTTGAAGAGGAGAGGTCACAGCTCCTGTCGCTTGACGGAAGCATATCCGAGGTCGACCGAACTTGATGAAAGAGGGCCGGGTGACCAATCCGGGGCAGTCAGTGGGTGATGCAGCATTCCCAAGTACTTCAAGGTGGAATCTATCTCGCCACAGTGGCCACTCAGCGTACCTTCCGAGTCGTGCCTGGTGATCCATGGAAGTCCCACCGGCGGTGGCAAGTCATATCAAAACGCTGTGGTGGTAGTTGTGGTCACGGTATACACAGGTACTAGTACGTGCTCGTAATGATCCGCTGTGTGCTAGGCGCTCACTGGCAATTCGATTATTTCGATATTCAGTTGTTTGAAATCTGGTGGTATTATCCACGCGTGGTCCTGCCAGTGGTATGACGCTGAGTGCCAGTGATGTTGAATTCCGTAGCCTCTAGTCCATGAACATAGGCGAAAAAGAGGACCGCAGGCCCGGGGAGACGCCGCGCTCATCATCCTCTCTGTCGAGCGGCTTACCCTTGTTGTCCCTGAGGAGCGCACTAACTCCCACGCTTCGGACAACATATAAATCTACGTGCACCCCTTAGTCTATTCTGAGCGGGGAAATTTTCTCATCGTATCAAAGTCCGCAATTGTGTTCTTGCATAAGAGAAACAATATGCACACTCTCACGCTGCCAGTGATGGTTTTTTTGGAACACCATTCAAGTTACCGTGGGCCTCCGGGTGCAAGTATGTACAGGTACCATCTGTTGGAGTATTTATCCGGGCTAAAATTTTCTGCTCTATCTATCAAGCCAGCGTTGCGTGACGTAGAGTGAAAGGATCGGTGTCGAACGCAGTACATCCACGCCAGGAGACGAAAAAGGGCGATGTCGGGGTCCAGTGAGGATTCCTCTGAGGCTTTGTAGCTCAGCTCAATTTCAATTTCCAAGACCACCTGTAGGTACCATCTGTATGATTGCGTGTATGATTGCCAGTTAATCGTGACCCGGGTTGGTAAGCAGTTTGTTTCGCTTCAATCAGGTTGCAAATGCCACAGTATAATTCATACATAGCCTGCCAGTGTACTATGCAATTTCTCTTACCACCCTGTCCCTCGGGTTCATGACATGTCGACAACAGCACGGATACAGCTACCGGCCTGGGGGTTCCATGAGGCAAAACTCGGAAACAATATAGCAACGGGCACCCACATGCATAGCATCAAAACCTTTGTTTATCTCTGCCAGCTTATACTCATGCGTGACATACTCGTCGACTTTCATCTCCCCTCGCAGGTAATCTGTCACAGAGGAAGAGGAGTATCAGACGTGTTTTTAACTTGAACATAGCATAGACGCTGACCCTCGACAAGGCCAGGCAACTCGGTACGGCCCTTCACACCCCCAAACGCGGTTCCTCGCCAAACGCGTCCAGTGACCAGTTGGAATCTACCAGCGTCCTCAATAACACGATATCCAACACGTCGAACCAGGTAGAACTCACGGTCGCGTGGAAATCTCTGTCCCAGCTGCGGCCACGCCAATGACGGTTGAGACACCCCAACCTTTGTGGCATGCCTCGAGTGCAGCGCGCATCACGTCGACCTGTAAGACCAAAAAAAAAAGGTTGAGTTGTCAGCAAAAATGGCATGTGTTAGCGCAACTCACATTGCCCGTCGCGTCAAAGGTAAAGTCGAGCCCACCGTCTGTGAGCTCGACGAGGTGATCTTGAATGCGCTTTCCCTCGGGCAACTGCTTGGGGTTGATAAAATCCGTCGCGCCAAACTTGCGCGCCCACGCTTCCTTTGCAGGGCTCACATCGATGGCGATCACACGCGAAGCCCCGACGAGGGTGGCCGCGTTGACGCAGCTCAGGCCCACGCAGCCGCAGCCAAAGACGGCCACCGTCGAACCCTCTGCGCGTCACAAGCGACGGGGGTAACAGCATGAGCCCCAGTAATCCCGAGGCAAATGGAAGGGAAACCCTGAAAGCGACGCACTGACACCGGGTTGTTTCACGACGGCCCCCCAGCCGGTGGTGATGCCACATCCCAGCAGGCAGACCTTGTCAAGCGGGGCCTTCTCGTTGATGGCGACGACAGAGACGTCGGCAACGACCGTGTACTGGGAAAATGTTGACACTCCCATCTCACGGCGAGGCAAGGCGGTGTTGGCTTATCATTGACTGGAAATCAAATGATAGACACGCGTACGAAATGAAAAATCTTCTGTCCGTTAATAGAAAAGCGGCTGCTCTTGTCGGGCATAAGGCCTTGTCCCTGGGTAGCGCGCACTGTGTGTGTGTGGAGATAAGCGTTTTGGTGTGAGGACGCGGATAGCCTGAAGATGTGAACTCGCAGACCTTTGCTGCACAGGTTAGTCTTCCCGCTCTTGCAGAACTTGCATTCCCTGCATTCTGGGGGTGAGTGATAGAGGTCAGTTATCTGGTGATATCAGGAGAAACGCGTGTGTGGCAGACCTGCCGTATACAATGGAATCACATGGTCCCCCTAAAATCCTCGAGGCTGCGTGTGAGGGTGATTCCGGAGGGAACATGTGAACCATGCGCACGACTTTCACACTGGTAACGCCTTCGCCCACAGATTCAACCTATACAGGAAACAAGCAAGGGGTAATCTGTCCATGTCAGATTCAGGAGGAAATATGCGCACTATTCCTCCACCTTCATGCCCAAGAATAGTTGGGAATGCCCCCTTTCGACCAACCAGTCAGCAAACCCTCCCGGGGCCCAATTAGGCACACAGGTACTCTATATACCTCGGGGTCCGCACCGCTGCGTGTGTGCTCGTCAGTGTGGCAAACACCTTTGCAGGATGATATGGTCGTCAGAGAGGGGCCCACTTTCTTTTCAAAAAAAAAAGTCGAAGATGGGGTGAATGAAGAAACATGCCTGTGTAGAGAATCTTGATTCTGACTTCGTGTGCGCGAGGGGGCTCCACCTCGATATCCTCGATCTTGAGCGGCTCGCGTGCACCCCAGCACACGGCAGCCTTGCATTTGATGACCTTTCCCGCAGTTTCAGACATGATGATGATCTGATATCACTCGCTACCGATGGCGTGAGAGGCTTTCCCTTGCGGTGGCCTATCTCTCCACATTGGCTCCGGATCCGGCTTCCCCCACCCCACGACTGAACATAGAATAGAAACGCCACCCAGCGCTCAGTCGCCCGGGCCGCGGTCCTTGATGTCCCGGGCACACCGGACCGTCGGTCTACGACCCTCGCATTCGCAGGTCGCCTTCACCAATTAATGTCCTTCCAGAACATTTACTACAAGCGTGTATGTCCCTCCCACACATATCAACCCGAGAATCTCTCCCGCTCACACACATGCATCTCCCCTACAATGGCCGCACGACGCACAGGCCACAGCGACGCCTCGGGCATGCTACGTCTGCTCCAAGCCGACGACCACCTGCCTCGCCACCACCAACGCGCTCGACTTTCTCTACGCATGCGAAGCGCACCTCTCCGACACCGGATTCGCCACCGAGCTCGTCGATCCCGTGAGCAAGGAAGAGATTGCGCGCGTCAAGGCAGAGTGGGAAGCCAAGGAGGCGGCGCGGAAGAAGGAGAAGGCCAAGGTCAAGGCCACGGCGACTTCCAAGGATGGCGGGAAGGATGACGATGGGAAGAAGGATGTGGGAGGGAAGGGCGAGGACGAGAAGAATGGTGATGGTGCTGGTGCTGGCTCGCTGTCTGCCACTGGCTCAGGCGCCGCCGCTGCACCTACGCATAAGCGGTACAGCCTTCATCGCGACTTCTATGCAATGCGCCAAGACGAGCACAGGCGCAAGAGACAGACGAAGCAGACGCAGGAGCTGGCCCCTAGATTTCCCGGCGCTCCCCATGGGTCGCTTATCAGTTGACACCGCGTTCTTTCTCTGTGATGTAATGTTTTCACGCGTGTGTTCGCACATTGCGTTTGTCACGTATCACTGGGATGATGATGGTGATGATGATTAATGCGACATGATCTATCGAGGAGGATCTACAACGAAGTCATCATGGGATGTGAATAAGTTAATAGGTACGTCTCATAACGTTCAGTAGAATGCTTCCACTATTCTGATAAGAACGGATTACATGCGCACACAATCGCACGCACAATGAAGCTCAGAACGCTCCCCATCACCAGCCCACCAACAACACAGAAACCGGTGATGGGCGCCGCGAGGTCGACGTCCTCTTTGCGACCCTTCAGGCGGGGATTGTGCTCGAGCGACGGCGCAGCCATCTGGCACAAGCTCGACACGTAGCCGTTGGTGACCCCAAAGGTGAACAACAGCAGCATGTATAACACGTCTGAATTGATCAAGGGTGACGCTGACGGCGATGAAGAGTCGCGATGAAGATTGCACGCCAGGAAGAGAGGGATAAAGAGTGTCCGCGCGAGCGAGAGTAAAAGAAGGCGCCTTGCACACCATATGAGCAAGCACGAGAAACCGCAAAGGTATCGCCCAAACCAGTCGCCGACATTGAAGACGACGAAATGAAGCGAAGTGAAAAGAAGTGGATGTATCGCGGGATTGGTGGGAACAATCGATATTGTAATGGTCGGAAAGACAGACTGTTATCGCATATAATATTTGTCATGTTTGAATCAGAAGACACGACAAAACTCACCAGAGTGATCATGAAAACATAGGCAACCGCGATCTCATACAAGGCGTTCCTGCGCGCGACAATAAAAATCCTGTCCCACATTATCTTGGAATCCGGCACACTGTCGGCATCAGAACGATCGATGACAGGGGAAAGGTCTGCCGAGATCGACAGCCGGCGTCGCGTCCAAGGCTCGTTGTTTTGCGGCGGCACGACGGCCTGAAACGAGGGCAGCCTCGTCATCCAGGCGTATGCAGCTCCACACACGAACAAAAACGACGCCGAGATGCCGAAAAACAGCCTCGCGGACTTTGTCTCGGCGACCCCGTCCGTGGGAGCCACCTTGGACGCATGCACTGAACCGATCGCGCTGATGAGCTGCACAGAGGAGAGGATGACGGCCACTATTGCCTGGCCGGAGAGCATGGACTGTATGACCGTGGGGCCGAAGAGAGAGGCCACGGCCACTACGGACGTCTGGAGATAAGAGCCGCAGGCAGCTAGCGCGATGCCCGTTGTGATGATAAACGTAACGAAAAGGGTCTCTGTGAATTGGATGAAGGTGCCCAGTGTGAGGAGAGTTGTGAGCAAGGCAATGCAGAGCATCGACCATCGCGTCCGTTGAGCAGCAGGGACCTATATGATAACATCCACTCAGCCCCTAAAGCGAAAGAGAACAAAAAACCTACGACGCACCTTCTTCGACGTTACGGTAGCGTGCGCAAGGAAACTAAAGTTGGCGAGCGTAAAGCTAGTTACGAGGTACGAGGAAAAGGAACTTCTAATTGAAGAATGGCGCAATAGCGAGAGAAAATACGGTTCGGCGGTGATCATGACTGTGTGCTTCAATGAGCCCCATGCCACGCGACATGATTTGTGACCCACCATTCCAAGGCAGAAGGAACGCAGACCCGAGCATGAAATGGACCCACTGTATACGATTGTCCACCGGCGCATCAGAAAGAGTATGATCGTCGAGTATATCGTCGGGGACCTCATCCGCTGTCAATTCTCCCTCTTCGATGGCAGATGGGATATCGAGGTCCTGACCGACGTCAGGAGATTGAGGGAGAGGTCGATATTGACCATCCGTACGTCGTCCCAGCATTCCTGGCTTGATGAGGGGAATGGTGGAGGACTCTGAATTAGAGGGGAGGAATGTGTGCCTGGCGCCGCCAGCAGATAATAATAAAGGATCGGGCATCTTGTTGCTGACACTTGGGACGAACAGCACGGCTAGCGTTCGGTTTGAGTAAGGAATCTTCTCGCGAGCAACTCGGAAGCTGTCGCAGCATTCATTAGCGCCCACTAGCACCGGTCACGCAACAACTCGAGTCGTGGCCCGCGACACGACTCGTCTATTCTAGGTTAGGTTAAGCTCTACCGTCGACAGGTATGACCTGGTTCGGTGCCTCTTTGAGCACCAAGTCGTGCAGACGCTTATCCTGTTTACCCTCCTTCCTCGCCCGACGTGCTCTCCGCCTCAGCAGCGCGACCTCACCACCACGGTGTACCCACCAAGCCTTCTTCTCCTCCCGCCTGTCCGCCGCCAGCCTCTCGCGCCACTTCCACACCGCCTCAGCGCGCGCCTCGCGCCGCGTCCGGCCCTTGAGGTCCCTCAGCTCGTCCCGCACGTACTGCGCGAGCAGCTCGCGCCGCCGCGCAAACGCGGCCTGCCAGCGCGCCTGCTTCTTCGCGCGGCTGTGCGGGTTCGACAGCTCCTTCTGCAGGTGGAGCTCTATCGGCGCCGAGTCGTCGTATCCGCGCTTTTCTGGGTCGAGCACCGACTGGATGTAGTCCTCCTCTGCGTTCGCCTGCGGCGCGGCGGGGACGCTCATGTCCGAGGGAAGCACAAAGGGCTTGTAGGTGATCGCCATCACGTCTTCTGCCTTTGCGGTGTATGATGTAGCTATTCAGAGCTTATCAGCGTCCACTCGCGCACAACAGAAAAAATAAAATACAGCTTACATTCATATTTTGGACGTTCTGGCCGCTTCGGCCAAGGGATTTTGATACGATCAGAGGTGCTGGTAGCATTGGGAAGTCTGGGTGTCGTCCCCGCTGCGAAACGGTCCCATTCATACCGCGCACCCATCGCTTGCCAGTAAGGTTTTGAGGTGCCGATGCGCGTTGCAAACACGCTGTGAAGCCGCTAAGGCAACAACAACTCGGACAATATACAATTGGACATACGGAAGTGTTTGTGGCTCAGTCGCCTTGCCTTTAGGAGGAAACTCAAAGTCCCCAATGAACAACTGGCATCGGGAATAGTGGATGTTTTTCAAGGTACCTTCACGCCCGGTCTGTGAGCCCAAGTCAGCGCGACACGAACCAAGAGAAGGGAACCGACACATTCACGCACGTTTGTCGCCCCCTTGAGATATATGCGGTTCGAAAGCTTGTTTATCTTCGCTACCTCGAGCACCTTGCCCTCTTTGTCACCAGTGATCCTAACGCGGTCTCCGGGTACGATGTTCCAATATTTAATACGATCTTGTGGTTTGGCCGCCTTGACCGGCATGGCAGCGGGGGAAATTTGTTTCAGGTAGCGGAGAGGAAAAGGCTGCATATGAAGAAAGTCTTTGGTCCATGGGTTGCTCGTGATTGCAGAGCGGACCTGCGCCGCGGTGAGAGGCATGACGCTGCAATGCAACAACAACGCAGTGACCGTGTCCGATTCTCAACTCAAATTCAGCTGACTAAGCAATAACCCCAAAAATTAATGTCTAAAAACGTGATGCCGGTAGATTGATACACTGGGCTGAGTACAAAACCAAGTACAACACGACACAAGAGAGACAAGGTTTAGCGCAAGAAATGTAGACATAACGTATCGTTTTTTCAGCTTCGTACTATCCCGCTGGCACTGGTCGCGACAGCTGCGTCGTACTACTCCAGGCCACAGACGAGGAACTTGGTTCTTCAGACTCGAGAGACTAGAGAGAACGTTTGTTCAGGGGAAAAAACCTAGACAAGATCAAGAAACGCGCTCACCTCCAACAACATGCTCACGACCCCATCCACCTCGGACGTGGGTATGCCACCACAACCTGCAGCGATCAGCCGACGGTACTCTGTCATCCGCCCGCTCGTGCCCGCTTCCGCCTGGAAACGCACAAACACGTCAAACATCTCCTTCCGACGTTTCCTGTGCTGCGTAAGCTCCTCCCGCAACGCCTCGCACGCGATCCTCAGCGACTCTGGATCTTGTGGTGTATCCGCATGCAGCGCAATCAGGTCGGACACATCTTCGTCTTCCGGCGCCGCCTTGCGTTTCGTCCCCGCTCCAGGGCCCAAGTCGCCTTCGGGGGGAGCTGGCTCCTCAAGCGCGTGTTGAACAACTGAGGACGAAGGAGGGACGAGTGCACCCCCCGCCGTGTCTCGCACGGCCTTTTCCCGCTCCTCCTCGTCCTTGACCCACTTCTCCCATCCGAGGCGGTATCGCTTGCCCATCTTTCCACCGAGCTCGGTTCCCATCTCCTGCAGCGTCGTGCGCGCGTCGTCAAGGCCTTGGCACTGCACCTTGAGCTGGCCCACCGCTCGCTGAGACTCGAGAATCTCGGCCTGAATGTTGCTGAGAAGCGCGTGAGCCTGATTGAGATCCCGTTCCTTATCGCGCAGCTCTTGGTCGAATGACGCCGCCAAACTGTCAAGCATGCTTGCCATATCCGTAATCGCGCGTGTGCTTGCCGTCTGCGCAGCGGTTGAGTGGTGTAAGGGCATGCGATCCCCGTTTGCTGGTGCGAAAGCGAAATTTGGTGCTGCTGCTCGCGACGGCGGGTAGGCTGCTTGCGCATTGCGAAATGACATTGCAAGCGCACGCGATGGTATTACCGGCGACGAACGAAAGCGTTCGTCCTCGAGGATGTAGTCTTCTGTGCTCTTCCCATCCCGGTTTGGGATTTTTGGATCGGCACCGTGGTCGATGAGGAGTTTCACCAAGCGTTTGCTGCGACACCGCGCAGCCATCGTAAGCGCAGTCTCACCGTCCTCGTCCTGGAAGTTGATAATGTCTGCAAGTTCGCGTGGATAGTCCGACAACCGGTTCAACACCGTCTCCATGTAATACCGAGCCGCATGCGTCTTTCCCTTTGACATGGCCACGTCGACAATGTGGTGGAAAACGGTCCGATTGTAATTGTCGATGTTGAGCGTTGAACGGTGGAGCAGCTCATACATTTCTGGAAACTTTCGGACGTCGTAATTATTGGCAAACATGACGCTGCGCATAAGTGCCGTCTGTCCCGATTTGTTTACTTTGAAGACATCTGCACCTGCGGAGAGTAGGAACTTGACGATACGGATGCGGCCCATCGCGCATGCCCAATGCAGCGCGGTGTGCCCCTCGTCGTCGATGGCCATGTTTGGGTCCAAGTCAGGAGGCGGATTAATGAGAATTGGAGGTATTTGATTCGAGTCGGAGATAAAGTACTCCAGTATTTGATCGCCGTAGGACCTATCGTCGATCATCCCATTCGCCACCAGCGAGGCATCCATGTCAGAATCACCTCCATGAACGGACGGTTGGTTGCGCCGGGGCGCGCGCCGTCTTCGCGCGTTGGGGGAAGGTGAGGCCGGGGCACGGCCGAGGTTTTGGTGGGAGTGGGCACCCGGGTCTGGTGAGCTCCGAATTGGGGAGGGCGTGCGCGAGCTGGAGGAGGCGCCGGATGGCGAGGGTGTCATGGACCCATCCTCGGATCCACGCATCGTATCATTCACGACCTCAGATTCCTCTTCGCCATCACCTACCTTGCGCGCACGGACGTTGGGTATGGTGGCATCTGTGCCCGTGCGGCGCGGCGGACGGCCGCTCGTGGGCGCTACGAGGTGTTTCGGCGCGAGCGGTGGGCTCTTGGCTGCGGGCTGGAATTCGATGATAGGGCGCAGGAGATGCTCGCAGTTGTATTGTTTGGCGAGTTGTAGTCCGCGCTCGAGGGGAATCCAAGTTCCTGGGTCCGATTAATTAACTCGAGAGGGGGGTGCATTGCAGGTCAGCGTTGCGATACATACCTTGGTATTTCCCGTACCCACCCTGAACCTTTTCGTGTTCGCCTTTCTGAACCTCACGTTCGAGGACGCGGGTGCGTTGTGGTTTGTCGAAACCCGCGACTTTGAGAATCTGCGTAGCGTTAAGCCACGAATCAGAGCGCCGACGCATGACTGCGACGCCTTTACACATCCTGAGTGGGTAATGAGACCGCGGATACGCGCATTAGTGGTGTCTGCTTAACACACAGCTCATAGACCGGGATTCCACTGTACGTGGCCTGAGTGACGCGGGTGAGATGGTGAATAGACTGCGAGAGGTGGTAGTAAGACCTACCTTGAAAATCTGATGAGATTCTGGCATGACTGATGGTGCGCGTCGCCACGAGGGACTGTCTTGACGTCGCGAGACACACGATGTGAGGGTATCGTACTGAGAACAAGAGTGTGGTGTGTGGAAAGGTGTCGACAGTACGGACGCGTGCTCCAACAAGTATAAACAACGCCCTCGCGAATGCCCAAGTAAGAAACAATTACCGTATCGATCACATCATGTCCAGCTCGTCTTCCATCACTGTCTTCATCTTCCAGCCTCGTAAATCCTCGTCAGGTTCATCATCAGCCCACGCAAAATCATCTTCATCTCCGTTAACCCGTGGATGTTCCACAACTTCTTCCTCAGCGTCCTTCCCAGTCAAAATATCCACCACCTCGTCTTCCTGCTTCTTTTGTCGCTCTGCCAGGACATTCTCGTCCTCCTAGGAGACGAGTGAAAACTCAGTGAGCCCACCTATAACAGAAACGACTAGATGAAACATTACGATATCGAATTCATCTTCGCGTTCGTCATACTCGACATTCTCATCAACCTCTTCGAAACCACCTGCGAATGCACCCCAGCGTTCAGGTGAAGGGCAATGCCAAATGAGAATATTGCCGTGATTTGTCGTTGAAACGATAGATGACTTGCTCGGATGCCACTGGAAAGTACTTTAAGTCATCCGCAGCAAAACATGCCATGAATTAGCGCACATGGACGTAGATAAGAGGTTCGCGGCCTCCATCAAGCGTGCTCGCGAGTTGGCCGTCGTTTGCAATGTCCCAAATATAGATTTTGTGTGACGCAGGGTCTGCGGCACCTCCAGCCAGCCATTCACCATCAGGACTAAAGGACATCGCATGCCACGCAATTCGGTTAATAGGGTCGCTGAATTTATGTGTCGGTTCAAGCTCTTGTTCTATATACTCCCCATCCGCATTTGGTGGCGGATAAATAGGTAGAGTAAATTGGCGGAGGGTTCGGTCTGAGGAATTTGTAACTAAGCGTCTGTTCGTTGTCATCAGTGAGTTGGATATCAAGTAATCAATATGGAATCTTTACCGACCGGACTTGGCAAAGTCAAAGCCTTTCATTATACCTGCGCCTGGGATTTTATGCCGAGCAATCATCTGTTTGACTGATTTAGTCATTCGTAATAGAGACCAAAGTGCAACTGACCGTCTTTGTCCTCGTATTGAAGACAAGGATAGACCCTGTGGAGGTTCCGACAAAGATATGTCGACCAGTGGGGTCGAATTGAACTACTGTCATAGCTGACCTGCCACAGGGTGAATACACTCATAAAGGAGGCGGGAGAGTATACCTTGACGATGTGCCTGATTCTTCGTCGCTATCATCTTGGACCTCCTCGAGCTCGACACGCCCGCGGTGTTTTTTTCGAAGATCGACCAGATAGGCATCACCGGGTTGAAGTAAAACCAAGATTATTTGGCTTAAAAGGTGTGAGTGCGAGTGTGACGAGGAAATATAGTCTATGTGCCCACCTGTTTCTCGGATGAAAGGAAGCAGAGCTTACCGACGCATCGAATCTGATGGTAGTTTTTCTCTGAGGAGGGTCGATGTCTGAGGCCATGTCCCACACAATCACGTTCCAGTCCTTCGAGGAGGTTAACACAAACCGCGAATTTCGTGACCAGCTTTGGAGATGATAAATACTCATTCAATATCAGATGGACTATTCACGACGCACTCGACGCTAGTGATGCCTTTAACATGGCCCTCGAGCCAGCGGACTGTTGAGCGCGTTTCGAGGTCCCATATGGCTGCCGAGCCGTCACTGCGACCCGCAGCTACGAAACGGCCGGAGCGGTCAAACCGTGCGAGGGAGCATTGAGAAGGTAGGGAAGCCTGAACTGCAGTAGGGTAGGTGATATTAAAAGGATCTGAAATGGAATTAACAAAGTAGGGAGAGAGAACACCGATGAAACACAAACTCAATAGTGAGGTATTCATTGTCCTTGTCAAGTTTTCTGTCTTTCCGTACTAACGGAGTAGACCCTCCGGACCGGGTTGCCGTTCATCTTTCTTCTAAGGACACATACTTTCTCTCTCTCTTACTCAAGTGGGCTGCGACCTACGACCATGGTCAAACCTGCGGATGAAAGGTTCATGATGAGTGATGAAAACCCTCGCGCTAGCTCGTCAAAATTTATGTCTGGACAAGTTGTCCGTGATTCGGAGAGCCTTTCTAAGGTGGAAGTCAACAATCGGATGTCTGGACAGGACAGTGGACAAGAGGACGAGGACGAGACTCTGGGTGACGGAATGGATGCAGATGGCTTTGTTGGGCCTAGAGTCGTCAAGCCATTAACTCCTGAAGCGCTAGCTGCCTTCAAAGCAGCCCAGGAAAAAGCTGGAGTCATATACATCTCGCGGATTCCCCCAGGCATGCAACCCACGAAAGTGCGGCATCTCATGAGCCAGTACGGGGAAGTGGGACGTGTTTACTTGCAAAAAGAAGGTATGACGATATGGATTACTGGCCGCTATCGAAACTGATAGGCTCACAGATGTAAAACGTGCTTATCTGCGGCGCAAATACACTTCCACGAAGAAACCACATTATACCGAGGGTTGGGTTGAATTCAAGGACAAAAAAGTTGCTCGTTCCGTTGCGGGGATGCTGAATGCTCAGCCTATTGGAGGGAAAAAGGGAACACGATGGAGAGATGACGTGTGGACACTCAAATACTTGCCAAAATTCAAGTGGCATATGTTGACCGAACAAGTCGGTGAGTGTCGGTCGCATCCTAAAGACCATGCAAAAGTGCTGATTTAATTTTACATTCTCAGCTCATGAGGCGGCAATGCACACTGCTCGGCTGCGCCTTGAGCTTTCACAATCAAGGTCGGAGCAACGCGAATATCTGAAGAATGTCGAGCTCGCACGAGTGCTGGACAAACGCGAAGAACGTAGTCAGGCTATGGGGAAGGAGTTCAAGAGAAAGGAAGTCAACAAGAGACCCGCCAGTGAGAGTGAGTCGAAAGAAAGGAAAAACGACCCATCGTCACAATTAGGGAGTGTTTTAGGGAATATCTTTTAATTTGATATATCCGGTGATTTGCGGTGGCTACAATAGCTGAGATTGAAGCGGAGTTTCTGGCTGGTGTGTAGCGAAATACCGGTTCAAGTGTCGTTACTTGCATCGCGAAAACTTGTGCTGAGCGTCGCGGTTGCGTTGATTCAACGCCCTCGTGTACTCTCTGCCTTCGTCTTCGCGGTTTCTAAGAGGTCTGTTCTTCATCATGCTCGCTCTCTCTGCGTTCATGTCTCTCATCTACACTCTTCTTCCTTTCCCTCTTCCTCCCCGACTCATTTCAGCCTTTTAAAATGTCTTGGGCTGCCTCTGCTTATCTTCCCTCTCGTCGTTCGCGTTCGCGTTCGCCTCACCGAGGTCCATACTCTTCGCGGCCCTCATATCCGGATCATCACGGTCCCGACCCTTACCGGGGCGACTGGGACTCGTGGGACGGAGAAAGAGCATATGTCATGGAACGGGACCGCGCCATGTACGATTACGGTCGCCGTGGTCGTAGCCGAAGTCCAGATGATGGTATGTCGTGTGTGAATTACTTCCCAGGCTGTGAGACGACTGTCCCTAACCTAGGTGTTCGCAAACGTCGACGCTCCATGTCACCTTATGAACGTGACCCTAGGTCGAGATACGATGAACACGGTAGGTAGCAGCTTAATTGAGTTTCCTACCCAATATAATTATATCTCCTATTGCTTAGATTCCAGAGGTCCTGGTCACAAGTCGCCAAGGCGCTCCTTGTACCATAATCCGCCTTCGCGCCGGGCACCTCCGGATCCACATACCCTCGACTATCCTGCATCCCTGAAACAGTATGCCGAGTGGTTCCGATACTACTTTCCCCAAGCTGCTGCGGAGGAAGATAGCTCTGACAAAGCTGCCCAGCAGCAAGCTGCGGATGGATCAAAGCCCCGAAATGGCATCAAATTGCGGTGGGAGAAGTACAAAAAATCATTTGCTGCACAACAGGTTCATAAATTTCTATTATTCCTTGAAAAAGGTAATTGATGTGACGCATTTTTTTGCCTTAGTTACAAACAATGTTTGATCACCACCGAAAGTCGCCTTGGTTTGCCGAGAAGTATGACCCTTCTGCCCAGTACGCGTACCTACGCAAGCGGGTCAGGAAGGAGGGCTGGAGGGGTCGATTGAATACCTTCTTAGAGAATCTTGACGCTGGCTTGTTTGATGCTCCTGGCAACCTTTATCAGCCTTCTTCCCCTGCGAAGCAGTCTGTCGCTTTGAAAAAGGAAGAAACGAAGGACGATCAAGAAGCGCTCCCTGATCAGGATGGTCTGGCACCCGTCGATGAGGCGATGAAGGTTGATGAGGATGTCATTGTTGAGGTTGAGGAGGAAGGTGACAAGTTGGACGCGAACGGTAAAGTCGTTGAGAATGGAAAGAAGGATAGCCGCGACAGGGGTGAAGAAGTTTCTGTGGCTCCAGAGGGTCACCAAGTTATGATTCGCACCATACCACCAGACATTGGGCGTGTGAAACTCGAGACTGTTGGCGTACGTGTCCTTTACCGTTGGTTCCAGTACAATGTCTTATCAGGTCGCCGCAGGCTCTTGACACTATCCCTGGCTTTATATATCTCGCACTGGGAGATCCTCTTCAGAAGCGCAACTTTTACCGGGCTGGCTGGCTTAAGTTTGATGAGGACGCTGACATTAACGTCATCATGTCGGAGCTTAGCGAACGGAAGGTGGGTTGATCCTGAATCACCCTATTTTACAATAACTCTGATCCGGTTTCCTTGCTAGATCGATGGATTCAAGTTACACGTTCTCCACAATAAACAGCCTTTCAAAAACCGGGTCCGCTACGCACCTGAGGTGGCGAGTCGCCCCGACATGCTGCAGAAAGATTTAGAGAGGGCGCGCACCCTACTCGGCCGTCTCGAGGCTGAGAATCATTCGCTTCGAAAGCTGCGCATTTTATCCCGTGATGAAGTTGTCACCCTTTCGGAGGGACCTCTGCGGGAGGACATGGTGACACTGGCTGAGGGCGAGGAGGACGGCGATTATCCTGAGCCCACCAGAAGCACTCTTTCAGCAATTGAGCAGCGGATCGAGAAAGTCTTCACGGAGACATCGCAAGATGGCCTTGATGAAGATGATCTGAAAGTTCTCAAGGTGAGACCGATGCGCTCTTTGCGTGCACCCCCAGCCACTGAGCTCTACGCAAGACTACTATATCAGTTGATTTGGCCCTGGCGGTCCTACGCCATGCCTTCCATACATGCTACTATTGCGCTGTAACCACCGATCATCAGGAGGAGTTGCAGCGCAAGTGCATTCAACATCTGAGGAAACCTCTATCCAAGGCGACCTATGATGAGTTCAAAGCCAAAATGGCAGAAAATTATGCGAAAGCCAAGGAGGACAGTGTTATGCAGGATGAGGGTGATCTAAAGACCAAGGAGAATGAATCATCTCCTGAAGACCGTGGTAAAGATGCGGCACCGAAGGAGGAGGATTCGCGCGAGTGGAAAAAGAGCGGTGCGTTTTCACTGCCCTCCGACTGCTACTTATACTGAGTACAAGGGCAGAGGATCGCTGGATTGAGTGGTTAGATTCCAAAATTGCTCTTTTGCTCGACCGAGATTCCGTTGATCCTCGTGCCTATGGTGGCAAAGCCTATGACGAGTGAGTTACTTGCAATATGCTGTATCCTATGCAACTCATGATCTATGCAGGGAATTATCGAGGGTAGCCGAACCATACATAAAGCAGGAAGATGAAGGCAAGTTCCGTTGCAAGACTTGCCAGAAGCTTTTCAAGGCTACATCTTTTGTGGAGAAACACATCGCGAATAAGCATCCTGAGCTGGTTAAATCGCTAGATGATGTATATTCTGTGCTCCATTCACTGAGGCTTTAACTGACATCTTTTGTCTAGCTCCCGTACTTCAATAACTTCGCACTTGATCCCCATCACATCCAGCCCTACAGTCATCTACCCCAATCTGGCGGTTCTGGGCAGCAGGCACCACCTCAAGCATATGGTCTCCCTGGACCTCCTCCGATGCCACCCACTGATTACATGCGGGGTGCCAACGGTGGCGTCTTCTATCCCCCTCCTTATCCCCCGGGTAGTTTCCCCCCTCCATTGAACATCCCTCAACACTGGGACCCTTATGCTTACTCACACGTGCCGAATGTAGCACTTGCTTCGCGTCGTGATGACGTTACTTCTTCACGCCGCCTGAGTGATCGCATCAGCGGTTATGCGCCAGGATTGGATTACCCCATGGACTTTCCGACGACAATACCGGCTTCTGCTGGTCTACCTGCCAAACCTCTTGTCGGCATCGACCAGCCACTGAGCGATGAGTCGCGAGGACGTAGAAGTGGTAGTAACCGCAGGAACACACGCGGCGGCGATTCCGGCGGTCCCCCACCCCCGCCTCCCCCGGAT
>Ga0209488_10000823_pt1 | contig 26281 bp, 24 predicted proteins | sample Rivendell_Oct201_8_FD_188349 | JGI IMG/M metagenome (GOLD analysis project Ga0209488, IMG submission 188349) | Vadose zone soil microbial communities from the Eel River Critical Zone Observatory, Northern California, USA -... | ecosystem: Environmental > Terrestrial > Soil > Vadose zone >...
CGAGATCCGCACCCGCAGCGTGTCGCCGCCGAGGCTGAGGCGCGGCATCATCCGCAACGTGTGGTTGTTGAACCCGATAACGCCTTCCGCTGGCGCCGGCGCCCAGCTGCCGACCCAATGCTTGTTGTTCTGCATCGCTTCCTCCCATTTCGCTCTTGCGGAGATCGTGCCGCCGCTCCGCCTCCGCCGGCAATCCCCTTTCGCGCCCAAATGCCGCTTCACCCATAGGTGGTCTGGATCAGCGGCTAAGCGTCCTTCGACTGCTCGCTTCGCTCGCGCTCAGGATGAGGAAGAATTTTCGATGCGATCAGCAACATCCCTCATCCTGAGCAGCGCGACGGCGATGCCGGAGCGCGTGTCGAAGGACGCTGGTTGCCAATGCAGCCGGTTGGCTCACTTGCTTTCAGCGCTTCCGAGAAACGCGGCGAGGAGATCGCGGGCGGCGGCCGCCGGGCTGCGCTTGCCGGCGACGACCTCGCGCTCGGCCTTGGCGAGCCGCCCGGCCACTTCCGCCGCGCCGCGAAAGCGCTCGAGGAGCTCATCGCCGATCTCGGCCCACAATGCCGCCTGCGCCTGCGTAGCGCGTCGCCGCCCCCAGGCGCCGCTCGCTTCGAGCGCGGCGCGAAACCGCGCGGCATCCTCCCAGACCGCGTCGATGCCGTCCCCGGTCAATGCCGAGACGGCCCGCACCGCGACCTGCCATTCCGGGTGGGCCGGGCGGATCAGATGCACGGCGTTGGCGTATTCGGCGGCCGAGCGCGTCGCGTGATCGCGCAGATCGCCATCCGCCTTGTTGACGAGGATCAAATCGGCCAATTCGATGATGCCGCGCTTCAGCCCCTGCAATTCGTCGCCGGCGGCGGGCGGCAGGATCAACAGAAACATATCGGTCATCTCGGCGACGCTCGTCTCCGACTGGCCCGCGCCGACCGTCTCGACCAAGACTGTGTCGAACCCGGCCGCTTCGCAGACGAGGATCGCCTCGCGGGTGCGCCGCGCGACCCCGCCCGTCTGCGCCCCCGCCGAGGACGGCCGGATAAAGGCGGCCGGCGACTTCGCCAATTCGGTCATGCGAGTCTTGTCGCCAAGGATCGCCCCGCCGCCGCGCTTCGAGCCGGGATCGACCGCCAGGACGGCGATGCGATGCCCGCGCGCAATACCGTCCAATCCAAAGCGCTCGATAAAACTCGATTTACCGGCGCCGGGCGGGCCGGTGATGCCGATCCGCGTCGCGCCGCCGGTTATGGGCAGGATCGCCTCGATCAGCCGCTCGGCTTCGGCGCGGTGATCGGGGCGGGTCGACTCGACAAGAGTCACGGCGCGCGCCAAGGCACGCCGGCTGCCGCCGCGCAACGCCGCGGCCAGATCCTCAGCGGCGGTGGCCATCGCGCGGGCAGTTTATCGGCCGGCTGTGGCTCATCGACCGACCGTATAGCAGAGCCAAGCCGCGCCGCGCCCGGCGAATGCAGTCAGAGAGACTCGACCGGCTGAGCCGTTATTCTGCATTTCGGCAATTTGGTGCTTGACAAATCCGGATTTATGTGATCTCATCTAGGCATCATCGCGAGAGCCGGGTCCGAAGGCGCCGATTTCCTGCTATCAGCCCCCGTTACGCCGCGTATGATGATAATGTATCTCCGATTTTGGCCGTTGCTGCACAGTGGCGTGAGCCGCCTCCGGTCAATTAGAAGCGCTGCAGTGTAGCAATTTCGCTGATATTTTGCTGTTTCCCGCTGTTATGCCGCTGTTCTCTCTCGCGGTTAATTCGAAAAAAGGCAGTAATCACAGCGGATTAGGAGCGGCGGCCCCGTTTTTCGGGTATCGAGCGGCGGCAAATGCCCAGCTCAGGGCCGTCATTCCGGGACGGCCCGAAGGGCCAGGCCCCGGATCCCATCAACCCGCGCCTCTCGAATATGGCTTCCGGACTCGCCGCAGCGCGCCGCCCCGGAATGACAAGTCTGGATGTGGGAGATTGGAGCGGTGCGCTATTTGGCGGCGAAGGCCGGCTCGCCGCCCTCGATCTCCAGACGGGCCGCCTCCTGCTGGCGCGCCCACATCTCGGCATAGACGCCGCCGCGGGCGAGGAGCTCGCGATGGTGGCCGCGTTCGACGATGCGGCCGGCTTCAATGACGAGGATCTGGTCGGCGTCGACGACGGTCGACAGGCGATGCGCGATGGCCAAGGTCGTGTGCCCGGCCGCCACCTCGGCGAGGCTCGCCTGGATCTCGCGCTCGGTCTTGGTGTCGAGCGCCGAGGTCGCCTCGTCGAAAACGAGGATCTTCGGCGCCTTCAGGATGACCCGCGCGATCGCGACGCGCTGCTTCTCGCCCCCCGACAGTTTGAGGCCGCGCTCGCCGACCATTGTCTGATAGCCGTCCGGCAAGGCCGCGATGAAATCATGGATATGCGCGAGACGCGCCGCTTCCTCGATCTCGGCGCGGCCGGCGCCGGGGCGGCCATAAGCGATGTTGTAATAGATCGTGTCGTTGAACAGCACCGTGTCCTGCGGCACGACGCCGATCGCGCGGCGCAGGCTGTCCTGTGTCACATCGCGGATGTCCTGGCCGTCGATCTCGATCGCGCCATCGCTCACGTCGTAGAAGCGGAACAACAGGCGCGCGATCGTCGATTTCCCGGCGCCGCTCGGGCCCACGATCGCGACCCTCGCACCCGGCGGCACCGCAAAATCGACATCGCGCAGGATCTCGCGGCGCGGGTCGTAGCGGAAATCGACGTTGCGGAAGGCGACCATGCCGCGCTTCACCGCCAAGGCCGGCGCGCCCGGCCGGTCCTCGATTTCGGGCCGGATCTTGAGCAGCCCCATCATCTGCTCGATATCGGTCAGCGACTGCTTGATGTTGCGATAGACCATGCCGAGAAAGTTGAGCGGCATGTAGAGCTGGATCAGATACGTGTTCACCAGCACGAAATCGCCGACGGTCATCGCCCCGGCGGCTACTCCCTGCCCGGCCAGCAGCATGATGCCGATCAGGCCCGAAGCGATGATCCCGCCCTGCCCGACATTGAGGAGCGCCAGCGTCGTCTCGCTTTTGACCGCGGCGCGTTCATAGGCTTGCAATGCCCGGTCGTAGCGCTGCGCTTCGTGTTCCTCGTTCGCGAAATACTTGACCGTCTCGTAGTTCAAGAGGCTGTCGACCGATTTCGTATTGGCCTCGCTGTTGCGCTCGTTCATCTCGCGTCGGAAGCGCACCCGCCAATCGGTGATGATGAAAGTGAAGCCGATGTAGGTGACGATTGTCGCCAGCGTCACCGCGGCGAATTGCCAATTGTAGAGCCGCCACAGGATCGCGCTGACGACGAGGATCTCGAACAAGGTCGGGATCACGTTGAACAGCATGAATGACAGCAGGAACTCGATCCCGGCGATGCCGCGCTCGACCGCCCGCGCGAGACCGCCGGTCCGCCGGTCCAGGTGAAAACGCAGCGACAACGAATGGATATGCCGGAAGGCCGACAGCGCGATGCGCCGCACGGCGCGCTGCGCCACCTTGGCGAAAACCCCGTTGCGCAGCTCGTTGAAGCCTTGCGAGGTGAGCCGCGCCAGGCCATAGGCGAGGATCAGCCCGACCGGGACGGCGATGACGGCGCCCGCCGTCCCGGCGCCGGACAGCGCGTCGACGGCCTGCTTGTAGAAGAGCGGCACGGTGATGTTGACGAGCTTGCCGGCGATCAACAGCGCCATCGCCAGCACGACGCGGACGCGCAGCTCGATCGAGTCGCGCGGCCAGAGGTAAGGCCCCAGCCCCTTCAGCGCGCGCAGCCCTTCGGCGAGCTTCTCCTGCGGTTCGGGCAAGCCGGAAATCGCGGACCGGCCGACCATGCGCGGGCCATGTGGGCTCATTTGCGCGGGCTCATCTGGCCGGACTCATTTCGGCGGACTCATTTCGGCGAACTCATTGGGCAGGCTCATTCAGCCGGTCCCGCCCGCGATGCCGCCTCAGCTTTGCTGTGCGGTGTGACCGCGATCGCTTTCGGGCGAGCCAGCCGCCAGCTGACAAGCAGCGCGCAGCCGACCAAGGCCGCACCCCACAGGAACGGGCTGTTGCGCCCGAAGGCCTCGAACAACGCGCCGGCGATGATCGGTCCCAGGACGCGCGACAGGCTGCCGACCGATTGCGCGAGTCCCATGACCTCGCCCTGCTCCTCGGCCGCGGCGCGGCGCGAGATCAGGCTGTTCAACGAGGGCTGCATCGCCCCCATGCCAATCGACAACCCGGTCACCGCGACAATCAGCGGCGGCAGCGTGCTGGCAAAGGGCAGCAGCAGGAGGCCGAGCGCGATCAGCGCCAATCCGCTCTGCATCAGCTTTTCTTCGCCAAACCGGCGGGAGAGCGGCCCGATCAACCCGCCCTGCATGACCGCCGACAACAGCCCGACATAGGTGAAGACATAGCCGATCTGCGCCGGACCCCAGCCGAATTGCCGCATCGCCCACATCGCAAAGGTGCTCTCCATACCGGCAAAGGCCAGGATCACGAGAAAGAACACCGCGACGAGGCGCGCCAGCATCGGCCGCCGCAGCACGCTCTGGAGCACCGCGATGCGGCTGCGCGATTGCCGCGCCCGAACAGCCGTCGGCAGGCTCTCCGGCAAGAAGAGCACGACCCCGAGAAACGCCGCGAACGACAATCCGGCCGCGATCAGCCCCGGGGCTTGCAGATCGGCGGTCGCGAGCTCGTTGCCTGCGACAATTCCGCCCAGGGCGGGCCCGATAATAAAGCCGAGGCCGAAGGCGGCGCCGATCATCCCCATGCCGCGGGCGCGCCGCTCGGGCGGTGTCACATCGGCGATATAGGCCTGCGCCGCCGCGATATTGCCGGCGCAGAGACCGGCAAAGGCCCGCGCCGCGAACAGCATCCACAATTCCGTCGCGAAGCCGAGCCAGAGATAGGCGAACGCGGCGGCCAGCATGCTCGCCATCAGGACCGGCCGCCGTCCGATCCGGTCGCTGATCCGCCCCCAGAGCGGCGCCGAAATCATCGACATCAGCGAGAAGATCGCGAGCAGGATCGTGACGACCTGCGGCGAGGCGCCAAAGCGCTCGGCGTAGAACGGCAGCAGCGGGATGATCAGCCCGAAGCCGACGAGGTCGACGAACACGATGAGGAAGAGGATTGGCATCGCGCCTCGTTGATAAGCGCCCCCACCCCGCTGAACAAGCATCGATTGCCACGGCTGGTCATCTGGCCGGGCATTGCCCGAGCGGGGAAAAAATCCAGCGAATCCCTTGCTCTCGCACCAAGACGCCTAAAATCCGCTCGGTATGTCCGCCGTTTTCGGAACGCTTTCACGCCTCCCGTTAGTCCCATTTAACCCGCTGTTAAACGGGGTCGGGTTTCCTAGGGTCGTCAACTCGGCCCAGGAGAGTGCAAATGACTTTCTTTTATCGTCTATTGCGTGATGATCACGGCGCCACCGCCATCGAGTACGGTCTGATTGCTGCTCTGATCGCGGTTGCCGCCGTCACCGTGCTCGGCACCGTCGGCACCAATCTGACGGCCACGTTCAGCACCGTCGCCGCCGATCTGTAAGGTCACGGCGCCGCGCCGCCAGGTGGGTGGCGCGGCCGCTGTCCTTGCAGGATTGCCTCGACCGGTATTCCGGTCAGGCAGGCCTGCGGTTGGCAACAAGCGGCCGCCCTCCGGGCGGCCGATCTTTTTTTGCGCCAGCCCCCTCTTGCCCGATCGCCGATCCCTCGGACTAAGATACGCCCTTAACCCGGGAGGAGAGCGCGATGCAGCTCGGCAGGCTCGGCGTCTGGGCGCCAATGGATGTGATGACCGCGGCCGAGGGCGCCGCCTTTGCGCAACAGGTTGAGGCCTGGGGCTACGCCGCTCTGTGGCTGCCGGAGAGCCGTGGCCGCAACGTGTTGGCGCATTCGGCCTGGCTCCTCGCCAATACCACCGAGCTGATCATCGCCCCGGGTATCGCCAACATCTATGCCCGCGACCCGATGGCGATGGCGAATGGCCAGCGCGGCCTAAATGAGCAGTCCGGCGGCCGCTTTCTGCTCGGTATCGGCGTGTCCCATGCGCCCACGGTGACGGGATTGCGGGGTCACACCTACGGCAAACCGGTCGCGACGATGCGTTCCTATTTGCGCGAGATGCAGCTGGCGCCCTATCTCGCGCCGGAGCCTCCCGAAAAGCCGCTGACGATCCTCGCCGCGCTCGGGCCCCGCATGATGGCGCTGTCGGGCGAGCTCGCCGACGGCGCGCATCCCTACAATGTGCCGCCCGAGCACACCGCCGAAGCGCGCCGGATCCTCGGTTCCGGCAAGCTCCTCTGTCCCGAAGTCTGGGTATTGCTGGAAACCGACCCGGCGAAGGCGCGCTCCGCCGCCCGCCAGGCGCTGGCGCCCTATCTGCAGCTCGACAATTACACCAACAATTGGCGTCGGATCGGCTTCGCCGACGAGCTTGCCGATGGCGGCTCCGATCGGTTTATCGATGCCAATGTCGCCTGGGGTGACGAGGCGGCAATCCGCCGCCGTATCCAGGAGCACTGGGATGCCGGCGCCGACCATGTCTGCATCCAGACGATCAGTCCCGACGGCTCGCGCCGCCCGGACGAGAAGCTCCTGGCGATGCTCGCGCCCGGCAGGGCCGCCAGCCCGCGGCCTTGACGCGATCTGCCACGCGCCCGACATTCTTCAGGTTGGCCAGCTGATACAGCGGGCCCAACCAACGCATTGCGGCAGAAGCCTCCCAGGAGGGACAGCGCCGACCATGTATTCCGAAACCACTCGCTCGATCAAAGTCACGGTCCGGCCGTTCTATCTCGACCAGCACTCCTCGCCGGACGAGAACCATTACGTCTGGGCCTATCACGTGATTATCGAGAATTGCGGCACCGAGACCGTCCAGCTGCGGCGCCGCCATTGGGAGATTACTGACGGGTTCGGGCGGCTGCAGGAAGTGCGCGGTCCGGGCGTTGTGGGTGAAGAGCCGGTGCTCGAGCCGGGCGAGAGCTTCGAGTACACCAGCAGCTGCCCGCTCCAGACGCCGTCCGGTTTTATGGTCGGCGACTACGAGATGGAGACCCGCAGCGGCGAGAATTTCCTCGTGCGGGTTCCGGCGTTTTCCCTCGATACGCCGCAACAGCAAGCGCGTCCGAACTGACCCCGAAGCGCGAGGCCGCAGCGGCCAGCGCGCGCCTCTCGCGAGAAAGTGAGCATCATGTCAATCGCCGACCCCCCGCCGCGCGCGGTTGAGCGGAAATCGCGCGCCAAGCAGGCCTTGAGGGTACAGCGGCCGAACCGCCAGGAAGCCCTCGAAGCGGTCCGTACCTTGATCCGGTGGGCGGGTGACGATCCCGATCGCGAGGGGCTCGTCGGCACCCCCGACCGGGTCGTTCGCTCCTACGCCGAGTTCTTCAGCGGCTATGACGATGACCCGGTGGCGCTGTTGCAGCGCACCTTTGAAGAAACCGACGGCTATGACGAGATCGTCATGCTGAAGGACATCCGGTTCGAATCGCATTGCGAGCACCACATCGCGCCGATCATCGGCCAGGTGCATATCGCTTACCTGCCGAGCAATCGGGTGGTCGGCATCTCGAAACTGGCGCGGCTCGTCGAGGTCTATGCCAAGCGGCTGCAGATCCAGGAGAAGATGACGGCTCAGATCGCCAACACGCTCGACGAGGTATTGCAGCCGAAGGGCGTCGCGGTCGTCATCGAGGCGGCGCATCAATGCATGACGACGCGCGGCGTCCACAAGCCCGGGGTCAGCATGGTGACGAGCCGCATGCTTGGCGTCTTCCGCACCGATCCCCTGTCGCGCCGCGAGGTGCTGTCGATGATCGGGACGCCGGGCGGCAGGAGCTGCGAGCACGTCTGACCCCCAATCCACAGACCGGCGAACCGAGGAGCGTCTCGCCGCGGCGGTTGAGATCCTCGACCGGCTGGTGGCGTTCGACACGACCTCGTCGCGCTCCAACCTCGCGCTGATCGATTGGGTCGCCGATTATCTCGAACGCCACGGGATTGCGCATACGCGCAGCAGCGCCGGCGAGGGCAAGGCCAATCTCTATGCGACAATCGGCCCAACCGATCGGGGCGGCGTGCTGCTGTCGGGCCACACCGATGTGGTTCCCGTCGCGGGGCAGCAATGGACGAGCGATCCGTTCGCTTTGACCGAACGCGACGGCCGCCTTCAGGCGCGCGGCTCTGCCGACATGAAGGGGTTTCTCGCGCTCGTTTTGGCGCTGGTCCCGGAAATGCAGCGGCAACCGCTCAAAGTGCCGCTGCACATCGCCTTCACGCATGACGAGGAGACCGGCTGCTTTGGTGCGCCGGCCTTGATCCGCGCATTGCCGCAGAGCGCCGCGCGGCCGATGCTGGCGATCGTCGGCGAGCCGACCTCGATGCAGATCGCCAACGCGCAAAAGGGCTGCGGTTTCTACCGGACCCGCGTGCTGGGCCAGGAGGGCCATTCGAGCGCACCCGGCCGCGGCGTCAACGCGATTTTCGCCGCCGCGGAGATCATCTCCGAGATCGCCCGCCTCTCGGCGGAGGCTCGGGGGCGCTCGCGGCCCGACAGCGGCTTCGACCCGCCGCACACGACGCTCTCGGTCGGCACGATCGCCGGCGGCGCCGCGGTCAACATCATTGCGCGCGACTGCGCCTTCGACTGGGATTTGCGCAACGTGCCGGAGGATGATTCCCGGGCGCTGAAGGCGCGCATCGACGCTTTTATCGCCACCGATCTCGTGCCGCGCATGCGCGCGGTCTATCCCCAGGCGGCGGTCGAAACCGAGACAATCGTCGAGGTGCCGCCGCTTTTGCCCGATCCCGGCTCGCCCGCCGAGGCATTGGCGCGCCGCCTGACCGGCGCGAATACGACGACGACGGTCTCCTTTGCCAGCGAAGCCGGGCTTTATCAGCAGGCCGGCATTCCGGCGATCGTCTGCGGCCCGGGCTCGATCGATGTCGCCCACAAACCCGACGAATTCATCACCCGCGCGGTACTCGCCGACGGACAGACCTTTCTCGACCGGCTCCTGCAATGGACAAGGCGCGGCGACTAGGTCGCGAACTCATAAAACTGCCGGCGCGCAACCCGTGTCGAAAACTCCGTTCCGGGTGGAAAGCGGCCCATCATCAGCTTCGTGCGGATGACGTCTATGCGCCGATAACGGCCATCAGCCGGAGCATAACCCCAGTCTTCGACGCGAGATCTCTAACTGTGCTGTTCATCCCGAAGCGGCTTGCCTCGAAGCGCGAATGCACCGGTACAGGACATTCGCTCCAGGAGCCGTAAACCCCCAGAAATTGGGATTTCCCGAAAATCCGCCGAACGAAGGCCGCCCAGCGTGCGCCGGGCGGCCTCCAGTGCTGACGGTTATCGGCCTATAAGGCCCTTCCGCGAAAGGAATTCTGGAGGGTCAGTTTTCCCTTCCCATTCCTTCCGGGAGATGGATCACGTCGTCGTCGATCAGCACCGTCTTCCGGGCGCCGTAATCCCCGTCCACGACCACCTTTCCACCTTTGGTCACCCTGATGGATGCGGCGGCATGCTTTGACGTGTAGGTCAGGAATTCGCCGTGAGGAGTTGGGCCATCCCAATCGTGATCGTCGAGATCGACGGTGTCAAATGCGATGACGCGTACTTTTTCGTCGGCCATGTCTTGCCTCCCTTGAAAGAGCCTGCGGAGTGCAGACCCGGGTGGCAGAGTTCCCGTCCATTTACAGTAACTGGTCGCTCCCTCTGTCACAAACAAAGACAATAGTGCAGCTGATCGAAGAAGATGTGTGACGTAGTTCACCGCAAGAAAATTTTCTCTCAACGGCGCAAACGATTACGCATTAAATACATCTAACCGAGAAGGACCTGCGGTTCGGCGCCCCAACGAGCGCTACTGTCGTTCGGCTCTCCACTCATTGCAGCAGCAGCGCTGAAATGGGCGCTGCGTCGGGTGAGTGTTCCGAACGGGTGTTCGACGGTCTGTGGTCGCACGCCCAAGGCCTCGGGCATGCGGTCGAGCCGGGCCTGCATCCTGTCGAGCACGTCCTCATTCTCCCAGCGCTTGATGATCCGCCGCTGGGTCGGCGTGCACCCAGGTCTGAGCGGACAGTTGAAGTTTTCATACGACCTGCACCCAACTCAGCCGATTCCGACGGATGTTCTGAGCGGCAGCTGTGGGGGCATTAAGGGTCGTCACCGATGATCGCGGCGAGCGACCGCTATTGGTCCGCTCGCCGACCTCAGCGGCCGTTTATGCGCGCCGGCTAACCGGTCAGCCCGGTGGCGGCGCCGGGATGGGCGGCGGCGCTGCGGGTTGCGGCGGCGGCGCGGGCGCGGCGAGCTCGCGGCTTTCGAGTTCGCTCGGCGGCGTGCCGAAGGTCAGTCGCACGCGGTAAGTCGCCCAGTCGCGGCGGTAGGCGACCGGATCGGGCAGCGGGATTTCCGCCTGCGACAATACCGCCAGCACCTGCACCTGACCGCGCAAGGCAGCGTTCGCCTCCGCGTTCGGGCTGATCAGCGCTGCCGCGCCCGTTCCGGCCAGCGCGGTTTCCCAGGGACTGTTGGCGACCCATTGCCCCGTCGCGGCGCGCGGCCGGGCATTCAGGTCGATCCAATTGGCTGGCGCGACAGCCCCGTCGGGCGCGATCAGCTCGGCCGCGTGCAGCGGCAGCCGATCTAAGGCGGTGATCGAGATCGTGTCGGCGAGCCCGCCCGGCGAAAAGCCGACCTGAAGCTCGAAAGGCGCCGCCAGCGGTGGCGGCGCGCCGCCTCCTGGCGTGCAGGCAGAAAGCGCGAGGAGCGCGGAAGGAAGCAGCATGACGCGGCGCATCGCATTTCCTCGCGACAGCTATCCCGGCCGGTGTAGCGCGAACCCGCGGGCGGCGAAAGGGCTACCAGCTCGGGGATGACGCGCGTGCGGCGGGCGTGCACAATTGCCGGAGACGAGATGGGAGGTCGCGATGAACGACGCGGCGGCGCTGCGGACCCAGGATATCGGCACGGTTCACGACCAGTTTTTCACGTTGCGCGATTTCCCTGTCGCGGACGGCACGGTCATGCCCGAGGCGACAATCGTCTACGAAACCTATGGCCGTCTCGCGCGAGACGGGCGCAACGCCGTTCTGGTTACGCATGGCTATACCGGGAGTCATCATGCCGCCGGCCGCAATCCGGCCAATGGCAACCAGCCGGGCTCGTGGGACGGGCTGATCGGTCCCGGCAAGCCGATCGATACCGATAAACTGTTCGTCGTCGCATCGAATATGCTGGGCTCGTCCTTTGGCTCGACAAATGCGGCGAGCCTCAACCCGCCAACCGGAAAACCGTACGGTCCGGATTTTCCGGCGATCGGCATCCGCGACATCGTCACCGCGCAGAAGGCGCTGCTCGACTCGCTCGGGGTCAAGCATCTCGTCGCGGTCGCTGGCCCCTCTTATGGCGGATATCAGGCGTTTCAGTGGGCCGTTGCCTACCCCGACTTCATGGACGCGATCGTGCCGGTCAATACCGCGCCCTGGGCTTCGGTCAATACCGACAAGCAGCTCGCCGAGCTCGAGGCGCGCCTCGCAACAGACCCGGAATGGCGTGGCGGGCATTATCACGGACAGGCCGGCTGCAAGACGGTGCTGATCGAGATCCGGATCGAGACGCTGAAGCGCTATGGCATCGAGGCCAATCTGGCATCGCGCTATCCCGATCCGGCCGAGCGCGAGGCGGCGATCCGTCAGCAGGCTACCAATTGGGCCCGGAACTGGGATGCGCATTCGCTGATCATCCTGCGGCGCGCGCTGCTCGGTTTCGACACGCGGCCCGATTTCGCAAAGATCAAGGCCAAGGTGCTGTACATCCTGTGTCGCAGCGACGCGCTGTTTCCGCCGAAGATTGCGCCAGCCGTGATAGCGGCGCTGAAAGAAGCCGGCGTCGAGGCGGGTTATTTCGAGATCGACAGCGATATGGGCCATTCATCGAGTGGCGCCGAGCACGCCAAATGGTCGCCGGTGTTGCGCGAGTTCCTGGCGCCGTTGGTTGCTGGCCTCGGCTGATCGGAGCTGAGGGCTCAGTGATAGCCGATATCGGCGCGAACCTTGCCGCGGAACACCCAGTAGGACCAGCCCGTGTACATCAGGATCACGGGGATCAGGAACAGCGCGCCGATTAGCATGAACGCCTGCGTATTGGGGGAGGCCGCCGCCTCCCACAAGGTGAATTTGTACGGCACGATCATCGGCCACACGCTGATCGCGATGCCGAGATAGCACAGCAGGAACAGCACGATCGCCCAAGCAAAGGGGGCGACTTCCGAACGGTTGTTCAAGGACCGCCATTCCCAGATCGCCACGAGCAAGGTCAGGATCGGGATCGGCGACAGATAGAGGATGTTGGGCCAGTGGAACCAGCGAAAGGCGATGTCCAGCTCCAATAGCGGTGTCAAGGCGCTGACAACGATGATCGCCAGAAGCACGCCGGCAAAGCACCAACGCCCGAGCCGCCGCACCCACTCCTGCAATTCGCCCTGTGTCTTCAAGATGAGCCACCCGGCGCCGAGTAGCGCGTACCCGAACATCAGCGAGATGCCGGTCCAGATCGAAAACGGCGTAAAGCAATCCAGAGAGCCGCCCGCGAAATTGCGCCCTGACACCTCAAAGCCCTGGATGAACGCGCCGAGCACGACCCCCTGAGCGAAAGTGGCGATCGCCGAGCCGATCGAGAAGGCATAGTCCCAGAATGTCCGGTGCGGCGAGTCGCGGTAGCGGAACTCGAACGCAACGCCGCGGAAGGCGAGCGCCAGCAGCATCCCGAGCAGCGGGAAATAGACCGCCGGCATGATGATCGCGAAGGCCAGCGGGAATGCGGCGAAGAGACCAACGCCGCCAAGCACCAGCCAGGTCTCGTTGCCGTCCCAGATCGGCGCGATCGAATTCATGATCAAGTTCCGCCAAACCCGGTTGACGGTGAACCCGTAAAGAATGCCGACACCGAGATCAAAGCCGTCCAACAGCACGTACAGGAACACGCCGACCCCGAGAATGGCGGTCCAGATCGGCACGAAATCGAGCATCGGCACGCTCATGGCAGCAGCTCCGGCTCGGCTGACGGCAAGGCCCTGACGGGCAGGTCCGGCCGGCCGCTCTCGACCGGCTCCGGCTGCAGCCCGATCCCGAGCGGACCAATGCGCACAAGCCGCCCCATCAGCACGAGACCGAACGGGAAGATGATCAGATAAACAATGGCGTAGCCGATCAGGGAGATCAGCACGTCCTGACCGGTCAGGGACGGCGACACTGAATCGGCGGTGCGCATGATACCGTACACCGTCCAGGGCTGCCGGCCGACTTCGGTCGTGGTCCAGCCGGCGAGCACCGCGATAAAGCCGAGCGGCGTCGCCGCCTGGCAACAGCGTAGAAACCACACCGAATCATAGAGCCGCCGTCCGGCCCGCATCCACCAGCTGACAATGACAAGGGCCAGCATCAGCAGACCGATCCCCACCATCACTCGGAACGCGAAGAACGTGATCGCGACGGGTGGACGCTCTTCGGGCGCCCACTCCTTCAGCCCCCGCACATTGCCGTGCACGTCATGCGTCAGGATCAGGCTGCCGAGATACGGGATGTCGACCGCGTAGCGATTGCTCTCCTTCGCCTCATCGGGAACCGCAAACAGGGTCAGCGGTGCGGCACCGACACTGTCCCAGCGGGCTTCTATCGCCGCGACCTTGGCGGGCTGATACTGAAGGCTGTTGAGCCCGTGGCGATCGCCGAGGAAGATCTGCAGCGGGACCGCAATCGTCAGCAGCCACAACGTCACGGACAGCATGCTGCGGGCTTCTTCGACAAAGCGGCCGCGACGCAGATAAAACGCGGCGACGCCGACCACGACAAAGCCGGTCGTGATGTAGAAGGCGACCACGGTATGCATCAGGCGATACGGAAAGGACGGGTTGAAAATGATCTTCAGCCAGTCCTGCGGAAAAAAGCGGCCGTCGATGACCTCGTAGCCAACCGGCGTCTGCATCCAACTATTGGCGGAGAGGATCCAGAAGGCCGAGAACAAGGTTCCTGCCGCCACCATCAGTGCCGCCACGAGATGTGCCCAGCGCGGCACCAGCCGGCGCCCGAACAGCAGCACGCCGAGAAAGGCGGCTTCGAGAAAAAAGGCGGTGAGCCCTTCATAGGCGAGCAGCGGCGACAGCACGTTGGACGTCGCGTCGGAAAAGCGGCTCCAATTCGTGCCGAACTGGAACGGCATGACGATGCCGGATACGACACCCATGCCGAACGAGATCGCGAAGATGCGGGTCCAGAAGGTCGACAGCCGGAAATAGACGTCGCGGCCGGTCGCGAAATTGAGCGCCTCCAGCAATGCGATATAGCTTGCCAGCCCGATCGTGAACGCCGGCAGCAGGATGTGGAACGCGACCACCCAGGCGAATTGCAGGCGCGACAAGAGGAGCGGATCGAGGATCATTGGCAGCAGCTAGCGCGCGGCGGTGCGGTGGCTGCCCAGCCAGGCGACCGCCGCGTTGAGCTGAGCATCCTGTGGCGTGCCGATGACCTTCGGGTTGATCGGATGGTCAGCCTCGCCCGTGACACCGCCGGCCGCGTTCGGGCTCGTTGACGGACGGGCGCGCGGCGCCAGGGCGCCGGTCGCCTTCAGGGAGCCGAACAGGTCGCTTTCATAGGTCACGACCGCGTTGGCGACCTGCTGCTCCTTGGGCACCGCTACGATCTGATCGGGCGTAATCCCATGCCCCTGAATCGACTGCCCGGACGGCGTGTAATAGAGCGCCGTGGTCAGCCGCAGAGCGCCGCGGCCGTCGAGCGGAATGATGCTCTGCACGGAGCCCTTGCCGAAGCTGTGGGTGCCGAGAACCGTGGCGCGGCGATCGTCCTGCAATGCGCCGGCAACGATTTCCGCGGCGGAGGCCGAGGCGCCGTTGACCAGCACGACCATCGGTGTGCCGCGGATCAGATCGCCGTTGGGCGGCGCGTCATAGATCCGATTTTCGCTACTGTCGCGGCCGCGCGTCGTCACGACGGTGCCGGAATCGAGAAATTCGCTGGCGACATCCACCGCCGCATCGAGCAGCCCACCGGCATCGTTGCGCAGATCGAGCACAAAGCCGGCGAAGGCGCCGCCGGCCTGCTGCCGCATCCGTGCAATGGCGCGGCGCAGCTCGGTCGGCGTGGTTTCATCAAAGGTGCTGATCCGGACATACCCGATACGGCCCGGCTTCAGCATCGACTTTACCGATTGGACGCGAATGATCGCGCGCGTGAGCGGGACGTCGAATGGCGGGCGATTGGTGCGCGCGATCGTGAGCACGACCCGGCTGCCGGGAGGGCCGCGCAAGCGGCGCACAACCTCACCGATATCCATACCGACGATCGCAACGCCATCCGCCTTGACGATGCGGTCGCCAGGCTCGATCCCCGCCGCCCCGGCGGGGGTTCCTTCGATCGCGGAGACGACCTGCGGCACGCCCTCTTCGACCGAAACCTCGATGCCGATGCCGCCAAACTGGCCGCTCGTCGTGGCCATCAGCTCACGATACTCGGTCTCGGTCATGTAATCGGAATGCGGATCGAGCTTGCTCAGCATCCCCTTGAGGGCGCCGTTGACGAGCTTGTCCGGCCCCACCGGGACGACGTAGCTGCTCTCGACCTGCCGCATCGCGTCCTGAACAAGGCCGAGATCGCCGGCCGATGAGCCGGCTGCCAGCGAACTGCACCCGCCCATGCCGAGTACCAGCGCGCCCGAAAGAGCGCGAACCACCGCGGGAATGTTCATCGGTCCTCGTTGCGCGCTCACGGTTCGCGGTCGGGCTGGCGATCGGGATGCGCGGCCGCGAACGCGTCGATGCCTAGGCAGGTTTGATAGATCCTGACGATTGTCGGATAGGGCGTCAGGTCCAGGCTCTGATACCGGTTTGCATTGAACACCTGTGGCACGAGCACGATATCGGCCAGTCCGGGCGTGTCGCCGTGACAGAACCGGCCTGTTCGGCCGCCCTCCGCCAACAGCCGTTCCAGAGCGCCGAACCCCTCGGCGATCCAATGATTGTACCATGTCTCGACGGCCGCTTCGTCCTGCCCAAGCGGCCTAAGCAGGTAGCGGAGCACCCGGAGATTGTTGATCGGATGAATGTCGCAAGCGACCATTGCCGCCAATGCCCGCACCCGGGCGCGGCCCTTTGCATCGGACGGCAAGAGTGGCGGCTCGGGATATGTCTCATCGAGATACTCGATGATCGGCAGCGATTGGATCAGGAGCGTGTCATCGACCTCCAGCGCCGGTACGAGACCCTGTGGATTGATATCGAGAAACCCGGGCTGCCGCTGATCGCCGCGCCGCAAATGGATAAAGGCGCTCTCGTAATTTAGCTTTTTGAGATTAAGCGCAATACGGACGCGAAACGCCGCGGACGAGCGAAAATACCCGTAGAGTTTCATGGCGCCCCCCGCCGCCCGAAGCCCAGTCAGCGGCGTGAAGCTACTCCGCCAGTGCCGCCACGGGAAGCGCTGCTCCGCTCCATCGAGATAATGCAAGCATCGAAGGCCGCGAGTACATCGCGATGGCTCTGCACCGGATCATCGTTCCAGTCCTGGACCGGACGCACCGTCTGCCATTCGAGGACGCTGTGGGCGTCGTCGATCGGGAGCTCGAGCTCGCCGCCGGCCCGCATGATCGCGCCAAGGGCGCAGAAGCGGTGGGCTCCGGCCGATTGCACCGGAACCGGGATGCCGCGCCAGCCGCGGGCGTAGGTTCGCCGGCACCAGCGCTGTTCGTCGGTCAGCAGTTCGCGGGCCCGCATCAACACCCGAAGCGTGCCGCCGATCCGTTCCGGATGGAGGCTTGAATGCCAAGGCGGTATCGGCCTGAGCCTTGGATTATCGGTAATGTCGAACCGAGCCGTGAGGTCGAACGCCGCCCGATTGAAGGTGGAGATCGTCTCTGCCTGGCCGATCGGTGTCGCATCAAAGGGCATGAGTACCTCCCGCTGAACGCGATATTATCGCCGCCCGACGCCTTTTCGTCACTCGAAACTACACAACCTGACGGCGGAAGGATCTCGGGCCGGTTTCCGGCTTTGGTGAGTCTGGTGCGTTCCCGCTCTGCGGTCCTGCCGCGCGATTCGCAGGATCGGCCCCGGCCCGCCGCTGTCTCGGCGGGGCGCGTGTCAGCCTTTTGCCGGCCCGCGGCCAAGGAAGTCTTCGACGGTCAGGAGAAACTCGCGCAGCATGATCGGTTTGGCGATATAGCCGTCGCAACCGCTGTCGAGCGCGCGGCGCTCGTCGCCGGCCATCGCAAATGCAGTGACGGCAATGACCGGAATGGCTTTGGTTTGCGCGTGCCCTTTGAGCTGCCGCACGGCCTCTAGCCCAGAGATGTCCGGAAGCTGGATGTCGATCAGGATCAGGTCGGGCCCATGCTGGCGCGCGAGTTCGAGGACCGCCGCGCCGCTGGCGGTCTTGATGACGTCGTACCCGTAGGCTTCCAGAACGTCGTTCAAGAGCTTCATGTTCAGCTCATTGTCTTCGACGATCAGGATCCGTTTTGGGGCGGACCTCTGGGGCTCATTGGATGACATCAATAACGTTCTTCGCCTGCTGCCTTTACGTGGCGGTTTCGAATAAACGAATGATAGCCGAACCGGCGAATTTTATCGAAATTTATGCCAATTTCGAAAATCTGACAGGTCCGGGCGTTGCCGCCCAATCGTCAGGCCAGCCGGTTGACGGGCGGTAAAGAGGAGGCAAGAACATGCGCGCTCCGTTCCTTTGCTTGGCGGCAGCCCTTTTCAGCGCGGCGGGATTGACCCCGTCGGCCTTTGCCCAGGACACCCTCGCTCAGGAAAGCTCGCGTCGGCAGGCCATCCTCGCACGCCTGCCGGCCGATGCCGCCAAACGCGTCTTCGGCCTGGCGACAAGCCCGGCGCCTGGCCCCGCGCGGCCGATCGGAGACTATACAAAAGGCTGTGTCGCCGGCGCGGTTCAGCTGCCGGCCGACGGCCCAAACTGGCAGGTCATGCGGCCGTCACGGAACCGTGCTTGGGGTCATCCGATATTGGTCGGGTTTCTGCAACGGCTCGCCGCGACACTGCCCTCAATAGCGAATTGGCCGGGGCTCTTGGTCGGCGATATCGGGCAGCCGCGCGGCGGGCCGATGCTGACCGGCCACACGTCGCATCAGGTTGGGCTCGATGCAGACATCTGGCTGACGCCCATGCCCGACCGCCGCCTGACGCCGGCCGAGCGCGACAACATGTCCGCGACCGACCTCGTCAACAGCAACGGCAGTAATATCGACCCGCGGATATGGCGGCCGGAGCATCGACGGCTGCTCGAAGCCTTCGCGCGCTCGCCCGAGGTCGAGCGCATCTTCGTTAACCCGGCGATCAAGCGCGCCTTATGCCGCGAGGCCGGCGCAGATCGTGCGTGGCTCGAGCGCATCCGTCCGTGGTGGGGGCATAATTATCATTTCCATGTGCGGCTGGCCTGCCCGAGGGGCGAGCCCGAATGCCGCAACCAGGCGCCCCCGCCGCCGGGCGACGGTTGCGGCGCCGATCTCGACTGGTGGCTCACCCACGACACCAAAAACCTGACGCCGCGTGAACCGGCGATCGGCCCCCTGGTGTCGGAAATGCCCCCCGCCTGCGCGGCGCTGGCGCGCGGACCGTAGCCGGGCTCGACCGTTCCTTGGGTCCCCGGCGAGGCGCCGGGGCAGCTCAATGGAGGAGCGGCGCCTTTAGCAGACGCGAGCGATCCGCCGAGGGGATACGCACCCGCATCGTGTCGTTGTCGCGCACCACCTGCAGCACGACCTCGCTGCCGGCCGGGCCGCTCGCCCAAACCCTGCGCCAGAACGAGGCAAGGCTCGATACGGGCTCGTCGCGCACCGCCAGGATCCGGTCGCCCGGGCGCAGCCCGGTCTTGCCTGCAGGGCCTCGTTCCGACAGCCCGGCGACGACGATCGCATCGTCCACTTCGGTCGCATAGAGCCCGAGCCAGGGCCGCGGCGGCCGGTTGGGCCGGCCAAACGTCAGGAGATCCTCGAGGATCGGCGGTAGCAAATCGATCGGCACGATCATGTTGACGTCGCGGCGCAGTTCGCGGCCGTTGGAGTGCTGAACGTGCAGCGACCCGATGCCGATCAGGCTGCCATCCCCGGCGATCAGCGCGGCGCCGCCCCAGAACGGGTGGGCCGGCGCGGTGAAGATCGCGTGATCGAGCACATATTCCCAGTGACCGGCGAATTCCTGACGGGCAACGACCGTCGCCGCTATCGCGTGACGCCGCCCGCCCTCGGCCGCCATGACGACGCGGTCGCCGGCCCCGACCCTCGTTTCGGTGCCAAGCTCCGTCGGCGACACAGAAAGTCGCCCGAGCGCTTGGACCAGACCGAATCCGGTCTCTTGGTCATAGGCCAGCACATGCCCCGGGACAGCCCCGCCAATGCTCGACGTGAGCCAGATCGACTCGGCCTCAGTGATCAGATAACCGATCGTCAAGACCAGGCCGTCCTTGCGGATCAAGACGCCGCTGCCGGCCCGCTCAGTACCCAATGTCCCGGCCGTAAAAGCGTCCTCCGGGACAGTGGCATGAAGCCCCAGCACGGACCCGAGCGCCCGGTCCAGGTCAAAGGCGTAATCTTCCGGCTTTGGCTGAAGTTCGGCCGGTATTTCCCACTCGATCGTTCGCGCCATCGTCGCGGCTCGTCCGTGTTAATTTCTTATGATAACGCGGCGACAGTGCGCCGCTACCCTGCGCTTGTCAAAAAGCTTGGGGGCAGACAAGACCCCCAGGGCCTGAGCGTCCCCAGCGCGCCGTCCGGAACGCCGATCGCTTGACAAGGTTCCCGTCTCCGACTAAATCAGCAGCACTCTCAGGCCGAGAGTGCTAATTCAAATTGTCAGAGCGTGTGAGGAGGTTAAACATGGGATTCCGTCCGTTGCATGACCGCGTCGTGGTACGGCGCGTCGAAGCGGAAGAGAAGACCGCGGGCGGCATCATCATCCCCGATACGGCGAAGGAAAAGCCGATGGAGGGCGAGGTGGTTGCGGTCGGCCCCGGAGCCCGGGGAGAAGATGGCAAGATTCAGCCGCTGGACGTCAAGAGCGGCGACCGCGTGCTGTTCGGCAAGTGGTCAGGCACCGAGGTCAAGCTGGACAGCGAAGACCTCATCATCATGAAAGAGTCCGACATCATGGGCATTATCGAGCCCGGCGCCGCGGCTCGGAAGGCTGCTTAAGGGAGTAGACGAACCATGGCTGCCAAAGAAGTCAAGTTTCACAGCGATGCCCGCGAGCGGATGCTGCGCGGCGTCGACATTCTCGCCAATGCGGTCAAGGTGACGCTGGGTCCGAAGGGCCGCAACGTCGTCCTCGATAAGTCGTTTGGCGCACCGCGCATCACCAAGGATGGCGTCACCGTCGCCAAGGAGATCGAGCTCGCCGACAAGTTCGAAAACATGGGCGCGCAGATGGTCAAGGAGGTCGCCTCAAAGACCAGCGACCAGGCCGGCGACGGCACCACCACCGCGACCGTGCTGGCGCAGGCGATCGTGCGCGAGGGCCACAAGGCGGTGGCCGCCGGCCTCAACCCGATGGACCTGAAGCGCGGCATCGACCTCGCGGTCGAAGCGGTCGTCGCCGACGTCAAGTCGCGCTCGAAAAAGATCGCGACCAACGAGGAGATCGCCCAGGTCGGTACGATCTCGGCCAATGGCGAGCGCGACATCGGCGAGATGATCGCCCGCGCGATGCAGAAGGTCGGCAATGAGGGCGTCATCACGGTCGAGGAGGCCAAGAGCCTCGAAACCGAGCTCGACGTCGTCGAAGGCATGCAGTTCGACCGCGGCTACCTCTCGCCGTACTTCGTTACCAACGCCGAGAAGATGCTGGCCGAGCTCGAGAACCCGTACATCCTGATCCACGAGAAGAAGCTCTCGGGGCTGCAGGCGATGCTGCCGGTGCTCGAGTCGGTCGTGCAGAGTGGCCGGCCGCTGCTGATCGTGGCGGAGGATGTCGAGGGCGAGGCGCTTGCCACGCTCGTCGTCAACAAGCTGCGCGGCGGCCTCAAGGTGGCCGCGGTCAAGGCGCCTGGCTTTGGTGATCGCCGCAAGGCGATGCTCGAAGACATCGCGATCCTGACGGGTGGTCAGGTCATCAGCGAGGATCTCGGCATCAAGCTCGAGAACGTCACGCTCGACATGCTCGGCCAGGCCAAGAAGGTCCGCGTCGAGAAGGAGAACACGACGATCATCGACGGCGGCGGCAAGAAGGCCGACATCGAGGGCCGCTGCACCCAGATCCGGCAGCAGGTCGAGGAAACCACCTCCGACTATGACCGCGAAAAGCTGCAGGAACGGCTGGCGAAGCTCGCCGGCGGGGTTGCGGTGATCCGGGTCGGCGGTTCGACCGAGGTCGAGGTCAAGGAGCGCAAGGACCGCGTCGACGATGCGATGCATGCGACCCGCGCGGCGGTCGAGGAAGGCATCGTCCCGGGCGGCGGAGTCGCGCTGCTCTATGCGATCAGGGCGCTCGACAAGCTGACCCCGGCCAATCCGGACCAGAAGGTCGGTATCGACATCGTCCGCAAGGCCCTCCAGTGGCCGGCTCGGCAGATTGCCGAGAACTCCGGCACCGACGGCTCGATCATCGTCGGCAAGCTCCTGGACAGCAAGGACGTCAACTACGGCTACGATGCCCAAAAGGGCGAGTTCACCGACCTCGTCCAGGCCGGCATCATCGATCCGACGAAAGTCGTGCGGCACGCGCTGCAGGACGCGGCGTCGGTCGCCGGTCTCCTGATCACGACCGAGGCGATGATAGCCGAGAAGCCCGAACCGAAGTCGGCGATGCCGGCGATGCCGCCGGGCGGCGGCATGGGCGGGATGGACTTCTAAGCCAGCCCATCAGCTTCGGCTGCAACAAGCCGCCCGTCCGCGGGAAACCGCGGGCGGGCGGTTTTCGTTTGCGGCGCCGCATGGGCTTGGCAGCATGGTCCGGGCGGCACGGGATTTGCGACGCGGTTGCCGGTGCGCTCCTCGAACAACCCGCCGGCTCCAAGCACGTGCTGCAACCCTGGTCTGCGAGGGACCGGAGCGAGGCTGTTGCGGCACCGCGAATCCTTGTCACGCCTCGGCCCGGCACCCATACTGAGCCTGATGCGGCGTCAACCGACCGATCCCGTCTTCGCGGCCGAGCCAGAACCGCCGGTGCGCGCCTGCGAGCACCCGGGCTGCCCGGGCGGGGGCGAGTTTCGCGCACCGAAATCGCGCCTCGAACTCGACCGTTACTACTGGTTCTGCCTCGAACATGTGCGCGCCTATAACAGCGCCTGGAACTACTATGCCGGGATGAACGACTCCGAGATCGAAGCCGAGATCCGCCACGACACCGTATGGCAGCGGCCGAGCTGGAAGCTCGGCGAACGGCACACGCCGGGTTACGCCGAGCGGATGCGTGACCCATTCGGGTTCTACAGCGGGAAAGCGCACTCGAATGGCGCGCACCGGAGCAATGGCCGGGCAAACGGCCATAATGGCGAGGCTGCCGCGCGCGCCGCGTCGGCCCGCGAACAGGCGCTCGCCGTGTTCGATCTCGAACCGCCCTTTACCGTGGTGCGTTTGAAGGCGCGCTATAAGGTGCTCGTCAAGATGCACCACCCCGATGCTCATGGCGGCGACAAAGCCGCCGAGGAAAGATTGAAGATCATCAACCAGGCTTATGCGACCTTGAAGGCCAGTTGCTTCAGCTGAGGCCAAAGGGTCCGCCGACCAAACCTCCCCACCTAACCCAGGAAGCACGTCAGCTATGGCCACCGCTCAACAAGCCGCGACGACCGCGACACCGACAGGAGAGCCAGACATCAAGATTTCTGTCCGCCAGACCTTCGGGATCGACAGCGATCTCGAGGTTCCGGCGTTCAGCAAGCCCAGCGAACACGTTCCGGATATCGATGACGCCTATCGGTTCGACAGGGACACGACCTTAGCCATTCTCGCGGGCTTCGCGTTCAACCGGCGCGTCATGATCTGCGGCTATCACGGCACGGGCAAGTCAACCCATGTCGAGCAGGTCGCCTCCCGCCTGAACTGGCCCTGCATTCGGGTCAATCTCGACAGCCATATCAGCCGCATCGATCTGGTCGGCAAGGACGCGATCGTGTTGCGCGACAACAAGCAGGTCACCGAGTTCCGCGAGGGGCTGCTGCCTTGGGCATTACAGCACCCGGTGGCGCTATGCTTTGACGAATATGACGCCGGCCGGCCGGATGTGATGTTCGTCATTCAGCGGGTGCTGGAGGTCGAGGGCAAGCTGACCCTTCTCGACCAGAACCGCGTCATCCGGCCGCACCCGGCCTTCCGGCTGTTCTCCACCGCCAACACGGTCGGGCTCGGCGACACAACCGGCCTGTATCACGGCACGCAGCAGATCAATCAGGGTCAGATGGATCGCTGGAACATCGTCGCGACGCTGAATTATCTGCCGCACGACGCCGAGCAGGAAATCGTCCTTGCCAAGGTGCCGAGCTACAACAACGAAGAGGGACAGCGGCGGATCAGCGCGATGGTGGCGCTCGCCGATCTGACCCGCAACGGCTTCATCAACGGCGATATCTCGACCGTCATGTCGCCGCGCACCGTCATCACCTGGGCGGAGAACGCGCGGATCTTCGGCGATCTCGCCTTTGCTTTCCGGCTGACCTTCCTCAACAAATGCGACGAGATGGAGCGGCCGACCGTGGCGGAGTACTACCAGCGCTGCTTCGGCACCGAATTGCCGGAGACCGGCGTCAACGCCACGCTGATGTAGGTCCAGGAGGTCAGGCCCCAGGGGCACGCCATGACGCAAGCCTTCTCTCCGACCGAGATCTTCAAGCGTGCAACCGCTTCTACGTTGCGGGCGATCGCCGAGCGTGACGATGTGACGGTCGGCTTTGGTCCGGAACCCGCCGGGGTCGCCGGCACTCGCGTGAAGCTGCCAAACCCGGCGCGCGACCTGCCGGCCGACGAGGCGGCGCAGTTGCGCGGCGCTGCGGACAGCTTGGCCTTGCGGCTGCGCTATCATGACGATGCTCTGCACAGCAAACGAGTGCCCGGCAACGCACTGGCGCGCGCCGTTTTCGAGGGCTTGGAACAGGCGCGCGTCGAGGCTCTAGGCTCGCGCCGGATGGTCGGGGTCGCCGCCAATCTGGGCGCGATGCTCGACGAGCAGTATCGCCGCCAGGGCTTCGAGCGGATCACCGAGCGAACCGAAAGTACGATGGCCGAAGCGGTCCGCCTGCTGACGCGCGAGGCGTTGACCCGCGAACCGCCGCCGCCTTCGGCGCGGCGCGTGGTCGATCTGTGGCGCCCCTGGCTTGAAGGGAAGATCGGCAAGGATATTTCCGAGCTTGAACGCATGGTCTCCGACCAGGATGGCTATGCCCGCGTCACCCGCCGGCTGATACAGGATCTCGATCTCGATCTCGGCGAACTCGAAGAGTCGTCCTCCGACGACAACCAGGGACAGGGCGAGGAATCCGAAAGCGAGAACCAGGCCGATAACGGCGAGAGCGCCTCGGCCGGGGCCCAGCCCTCGATGGACGGCTCGCCGGCCGACAGCGCCGATGCCGACGCCGAGGAGGACGGCGAGGCTGAAGCCGATGGCGAGATGATGCCCGGGGCCAGCGACGACGATCCCGGCCGGCCCGGCCGGCCCGGCACCCAGCCGCGCGGCCGCCCGGACGAAAACGCGGTTTATCGCGCGTTCAGCGTCGCGGCGGACGAGGTCATCGACGCCGATAAATTATGCGACTCCGATGAACTCGGACGGCTGCGGCATCTGCTGGATCAGCAACTCTCGCATCTGCAGAGCGTGATCGCCCGGCTCGCGAACCGGTTGCAACGCCGTCTGCTCGCGAAGCAAACGCGAGCCTGGGAGTTCGACCTCGAAGAGGGCATCCTCGATGCGGCGCGGCTCTCTCGGGTCGTGACCAATCCGGTCCTGCCGCTGTCCTACAAGCAAGAACTCGAGATGGAGTTCCGCGACACGGTGGTCTCGCTGTTGATCGACAATTCAGGGTCGATGCGCGGCCGCCCGATCACAGTTGCGGCGATGAGCGCCGACATCCTCGCCCGCACGCTGGAGCGCTGCGGCGTCAAGGTCGAGATCCTCGGTTTTACGACCCGCGCCTGGAAGGGCGGCCAGGCGCGTGAGCGCTGGATCGCCGCCGGGAAGCCGCCCAACCCGGGCCGCCTGAACGATCTGCGGCACATCGTCTACAAGCCGGCGGACGCGCCTTGGCGCCGCGCCCGGCGCAATCTTGGGCTGATGCTGCGCGAAGGCATCCTCAAGGAGAATATCGACGGCGAGGCCCTCGCCTGGGCGCACAACCGCCTCTTGGGCCGGCCCGAAGAACGCAAGATCCTGATGGTCATCTCGGACGGCGCGCCGGTCGACGATTCGACGCTGTCGGTCAACCCCGGCAATTATCTCGAAAAGCATTTGCGCGAGGTCATCCGCGAGATTGAGCGCCAGGGAACGGTCGAGCTGACCGCGATCGGCATCGGCCATGACGTGACCCGCTATTACCGCCGCGCCGTGACGATCGTCGACGCCGAGCAATTGGGCGGCGTCATGCTGGAGCGCCTCGCCGAATTGTTCGAGGAAGAGAGGGGCGCCACCACCCGCGTCAAGAGCCGACGCGCCGCTTAGAACAGCTCAGAAAATCCGGCGGGCTTTCAGGGCGGCGGTGAGAGTGCCCTCGTCGAGATAATCGAGCTCGCCGCCGATCGGCACGCCTTGCGCGAGGCGCGAGATCTTGGCGCCGGTCGCGGCGGCGCGGTCGGCGATGTAATGCGCCGTCGTCTGGCCATCCACGGTGGCGTTGAGCGCCAGGATCAGCTCGGTATCGGGCGCCAGGCGCGAGATCAGGCGCGCAATGTTCAGCTCGTCCGGCCCTACCCCATCGAGCGCCGATAGCGTGCCGCCGAGCACGTGATACCGGCCGCGAAACGCGCCGGTGCGTTCCAACGCCCAGAGATCGGCAAGGTCCTCCACGACGCAGATTGCACTCGCATCGCGCTCGGGATCGCGGCAGATCACGCAAGGATCGGCGGTGTCGAGATTGCCGCAGGCCGAGCAGGGGCGGACCGCAATCGCCGCCGCGCTCAGCGCTGCGGCCAGCGGTTCCATGACGTGCTCGCGCCGCTTGATCAGGAACAGCGCGGCGCGCCGCGCCGAGCGCGGCCCAAGCCCCGGCAGTTTCGCCAAAAGCTGGATCAGCGTGTCGAGTTCGGACAT